>Ga0315308_1000085_pt1 | contig 44546 bp, 51 predicted proteins | sample TDP3_MG_FD_203078 | JGI IMG/M metagenome (GOLD analysis project Ga0315308, IMG submission 203078) | Freshwater sediment microbial communities from Lake Towuti, South Sulawesi, Indonesia - TDP3 | ecosystem: Environmental > Aquatic > Freshwater > Lake > Sediment | place: Indonesia: South Sulawesi...
TCTAATGGTGCTGTCACCTTCACTTCTGGTATGGCCTCCTCAGCCTCCTTCACGGCTTTCTCGATTTCAGGTTCAGTTGGGGTTGGAACGGCAAGTTTTTCATACTCCTCCTTCAAGACGAGAACGGTCAGAACAGCGCCTCTCTTGTTCGAGATTTTCACGAGCTGATACTTCTCCAGTTCGGTGTATGGATGCTCGTGGACGATTGCGACTGTGTCGCATGTTTCTTCGTCATGGACTGGAATAACCCATGTGGGCTCTTTAAACCCTGGCAGCAGCTTTTTCTCTGGCTTGGCAGTCACGTTGACATGCAAAAGCCTCACGTAGCCCCGTATTTCTTCAGGCAGCTCTTCAATAGGAAGCCCGGGCGGAAGCTTTAACTTTCGTATTTCTTCACGCAGTTTTTGTATTTCGGCTTCCCATTTCTCCCGTTCTCGGCTTATCCTTTCCTCTGCAGCTTCTTCCACAACACCAAGCTCTTCAGCTAAGCTTTTGACTTCTACTCTGTAGCGTTCCCACTCTGAAAGCGGAATAGCCCGCGTCATTAGCAATTCGTCTCGGGCGCGTAGCCAATAGTTTCCTTCTTTGAGCTCGTCCTCTTCTGGAGTGGGGGCTTCAGGATTTTCTTTGAAGAATAGCTCCAGTGCCTTGTCTAGGATTTCTCGGCGTGTAGGCATGTATCCTTGCCCTGTGGTTTCTGGGGCTTTCGGGCGAGTTTCTACCGATTTCTTGATTTCTTCAAGTCTTTTCTGAAGTTTTTCGCGTTGTTCAAGCCAATCGATTGTCTCTACTTTGTCGGCTTTGGGCTCCACTTTTCCAGCCCACAAGTGGGATTGAACAAGCTTTTCTCATTCTTCGTCTCCGTAGAATCTCCCTGCGCCATAGTGGTATACCCTTTCTATCGTTCCATGTTTTTCAATCAACTCGTTTACGGCCTTGATGTTTCTTTCTAGGCGAGTAACCCATTGTTCAGGGGTTTCTGTTTCGAGCTGTTCTTTGGCTTTCTGCCAAAAGTTCCCTCTCTTCAGAAAAGCTTCTTCTTCAGGATCGTGGATCCACCAGATATCCTGCGTTTTGTCATAGAGGTAGTGAGCCTTGTTGCGGATTTCGTCTTCAGTGGGAACTATCATTCAAGCACACCGTATTCGAGGAGCTTGTATTCTATTGGGATGGGCTGTTTTTCCATGTCCATGAATGGAGTTTGCGGGTTTGATGAGCTGTGCATGCTGGCGCCATCTTGTTTAATGACCTCTATGTATCGGTGTTTCTCGAAAATCTCTGCGTGCTGTGCGGGGATGACTGCTTCTTCGTGGGCTCTGAAGGGTCCGTACACTTTTCGGTCTGTGCCTATGAAGCGCACCATGTCTCTTAGGAAGCGGACTCTAGCGTAGCCTGTCGGCACGGATGGCGGCTTAACACGTTCAAGCTCTTCAACAACTTCTTTGACCCACCATCTTCCGCCTGGACCAAACTCGACGATTCCCTCCTTTTCTAAGCCGACTAGAATGTCGTTGAGCCTCTCGATGCTGTAGCCTTCTTCTTCCAACTTTCTCTCAATGGTTTGTATGATAACTTCCTTTCTGAACTCTTTGTTCAGTTCCGTTAGCACAGGCAAGACGTTGTCTTTTGTGAGAGATTTCAAACGCTTGACTTCCTCGGCTTTCTCAACAGCTTCCTTTGGCTCCGTTGGCTTTATGGTCCAATAGCCTCGCATGTCCACTGCGTAGCCGCCGGGTCTCCTTGTCGGCCAGGGCTTAGACTCAATCAATCCTTTCGCCTTTAAACCGAGAAGCATGTTATGAAGGGGTTCAGTTAGGTACTCTCTTGCTAAGAAGCTCTCGAGCTCGGAGTAGCCGACGGCGTCCGTATCTGCAGCTTCCAAGAAGTCTCTTATGGCATTGAGCACAACGTCTTCTGTTAAAGGTTTCAAAACTGGAGGTCTTTCTGGTAGAAAGTAGAGCTTTTTCCATCCTGCCTCTCTGATGTTCAGTCTTCCTTCCTTGACGAGTTGTCTAAGCATTTCTTCAACTTTGGCTATTTCGTAGCCATCTTTTGCCAATGCCTCTTCAATTTCTCCAGATGAAACCGCGGTTGGCGCTTTCTTGTCAACTTGTCTGAGGATACCCTCTTTCGTCAAAGCCCTAAGCAGTCCTAGCTTTTCTAAGAAGCGGGCTGAATCGTCATAGTTTGGAGCCACATACGCCTTGAAGTTGACGGTTCCAAAATCGTATTCCATGCCGAGGGGCATGCGATAGGCTCTAGCGCCTAATACTTTAACCACCGGCCAGGGCTTCCTCAGGAATATTGTTGGGGGAAGAAACTGCTCAATCAAGTGGATTTTGTAGCCTGCGCCTGCGTCTTGAAAGATTTCTAAGCCGAAGAGGTCTTTGAAAGTCAGCCAAACCTCCTCGTTGAAGGCAGCAACCACAGCCTCGCGTCTAGTTAATAGCCATGCGAAGCCTACAGCATCACCCCCTGCCTTTCTTGCTTGGGCTAGAAAGCGTTTGAGAGACCTTCCGTCAAAGGTTACTTTGTTGGGCAGGTCGATCTTGAACTCAGGGACGTCGAACTCGGTTTTCTCTTCCTCGAATTCACCTATCTCGGTGTCGTCAAGCATTATTTTGTTGTCTTTTCCTCTAATTGCCGCTCTAGTTGCACCCGTAGCCTTGAGGGCTCTTATGATTCCTTTTACTTTGCTTCTGTTGGCGATTAATCCGAAGGATTCCTTGTCTATGCGGTAGGCGTAGAAAGACTGCGGGAGCGCTGAAAGTGCGTAGGCTGTGACTCGGTTGGAGTCCATGTTTCTTGCAACAATGCCATTGGCTGTGAATTTTACAATAGCCTCGTCTGTGTTTGTGAAAAGCAGGTCAAAGAACTTTTCAAACTCGTCTAGGTAATCCTCAATTATGAGGCTCAAATCAGCGTCTCCGCCTTCGCCAGTCTAGCCTTTTCTCTAATCGCTTGGTATTCCTGTTCATCAACGCCCGGATTCGAGCCTGAAGAGCCGTGGCTGCTTGAGGATTCCATGTACCATTCTGATGGGCATTCTTCAAGCTTCTTGGCGATGAGCTCCATGGCTCGGCTTACAACCGATTCGAGGTCCGACTCGCCTTTCTCCCTAGCCCGAGTGAGGACAGGCTCCAAAGCTCTCAAGGCATGGTAGAGGTTAGAACAGCGGATCCTCTGCATTGTTATGGGCTCTTCTTGAGCCTTTGGGGAGGTTGCAAGAAGCTTTTTCGCTCTTTGAATCTCTTCGTCTGCTACGCCGTAGATTTCTTTGAGAATTTTCTCGCTTACTCCAGCTTTAAGGAGAGATGCGACCTCGTCAATTGACTCTGATGCTCTTTTCTCTAAGAACCTAAGCAAACTGCGTATCTTGTCTAACTGGGCTCTCACTTCCGAGATCATGTTGGCAGCTAAGAACTTCTTTGCCTCACCAACAACCTTTTCGATGTCAATCAGTAGCGACTGAAGCTGGCTGCCTGAAAACGTCCCATCAACTTTAGCTTCACTAACAGGCTCTTCAAAATATTTTCCAAGACGGATTTCCCAGTCTGCCTTACCCTCTTCAGCCATATCAATACGCCTCCCTAGACTCATGCATTTCTTTAAGGCGTTCAAACTCTCTCTGCCTGTCTTGTGTCAGCCTTTCAAAAGCGCGTTTAACCAGTCTAAACTCCACTTGGTCCTTGGGATAGTACGCTCTCATGAAGATGGGCATGCCGTTTGAGCCTTGGGCGAAGTCAACTGCAATGTTCTTCAAGGTCTTGGTTTCGCCTGTGAACTTCACCGGCTTGTTTCTCGTTGTCTTATCTTCTACGACCCAGCTAGTGGAAGCGTCATAAAGGACGGCGAACTCGCTTTCTTCGATTACTGTCCAGCCCCAACTCATGTTTTTGTCACCTTCACTTGCTAGTGTAAGGGAAAAGCTTTATAATAAGATTACCTCTATGGATACATGTATGGTGATATGAATGGCAGAAAGAGCCATATCCGCATCAGATGCGGCAGGCATAGGAAAGCAGACGCCACGAGTCTACGTGCCCCGAATCATCCATGTAGACTGGGCAACCATCCACGTGCTGATCGGCGTGGCAAGTCACGTAGCCTGGAAGATCCTAGCCAAAAAGTACAAAGTGATAAGGCTTAGGGGAAAGTTCTCGGAGCACAAGAGCGTCATATCCGACTTGATGAAGAAGTGGTGCTGGGAGCTCGTCGAAGGACGGATAACCTAAGCGAGCCAGCTGAGGTGAACAGAGCATGGCTGCAAGACCTCCAGGAGAGTTCACGCTAACCGGCTGGCTTGATCCTGTCTTCGACTACTTCGCCAAACAAGCCGACATACCCACCGCCGACTACGCTGCTGTAGCTGGAGCAGAAGGCATAGGCGCCTCCGTCGAATTCATCACGGACCTCTTCACAAAAGGGCTATTGAACAAAGCCATCAACTTCCTCGTAGGCATAACTTCTGCGGGCTACGGCATATGGGGCAAACCAACTCCACAGAGACTGAGACGAGAACTCATCACATTGGGACAGCACGCCTTAACAAGAGTCGTCGACATGAAGCCCAGCGACGCGCTTGAACTAAGACAGAGCATCGACACACTCGTCGAAGGTCTAAGGCTTGGAGACACAGGCAGAGTAGCCGAAGCCCTACTGCGCACGCCGGAAGAACTTCGTCAGATGTTCGCAGCCCTAGGCGCACCAGTGCCCTCTACATCTCTTGAACTGCCGCCCACACCCCCCGCTCCTCCACTTGTTAGACCAACCCTAGAAGGCGCCCCTCCAGCAGCACCGTATCCCGCACCTCCAGCCCCACCGCTTCCGCCAGCTGCGCCTCTTTTCCGCGCCACGTCTGACAGTTACCAACCTCCAGCACCTTCTGTGGCTAAGAGACTGTTCAGAGAAACCTTGGGCTAGACGACAACATCCAGGAACAAAATGCGCGACGCTTGAAGATGCTTGCGATTAGTGCAGACACTTTCCCTTTTCCGCAGGCTCTACACACGACGGTGCCAAAGTGTTACCAGTCAACCAAGTGTTAGTGGGCGACTGCATTAATGCAATGAAAGGTTTTCCAGACGAAAGCATCGACATGGTTATGTTTTCGCCGCCATACTATGGGCTTCGCAATTATGGTGAGGCTACAGAAACAGTATGGGACGGTGATGAGAACTGTAGTCATGAATGGACTGAGGAGCGAATGACTCTTGTTCATGAAAACCGCAATTTTTTGAAAGGAACACAGGAAGAGGTTCATGAAGCAAAGCCGACGACTTACATTAAAAAGTATGACGATAAAGAGGCTGTTTTTTGTGTCAAGTGCGGTGCTTGGAAAGGGCAGTTGGGTTTAGAGCCCTCATGGCAGATGTATATTGAACACATGCGTTGGATTTGTCGAGAGATCAAACGTGTTCTCAAAAAGACTGGAAGTATGTATATTGTGCTTGGAGATACTTACGCTGGCTCTCATTGCGGGAGGGGCGATAAAACCCTTTTTCAGAACTACCGTAGAGTAAAAGTTGCAGGAAACTTGTATGAGAAGCCTAGCCCTCAGGCAAAGGCGACTGATTATAAGCCTAAGTGTTTGATGGGGATTCCTTGGCGTGTTGCTTTCAGTCTGATAGAAGACGATTGGATACTACGCAATGATATTGTCTGGCACAAGCCCAACGCTATGCCGTCAAGCGTGAAAGACCGTTTAACACAAACCTACGAGCATATTTTCCACTTTGCTAAAAGTCACAGATACTACTACGATTTGGACGCGGTCCGTGAAGTGCCAAAATCATTACGTCCCTCTGGGAACAAGGCGCGTAAGCCTTCATTACAACCAAACGGTAGAAGTCATGTAGGCAGATGTTTCCCTTGGATCCCTTTCAAAAATTCCCAAGATTCTCTTTTGGGTAAGCATCATAGGAACGTAACCTCTGAGCGTGTCAAGGCAAACATTGAGCATTTCGCTCCGAAGGGAAGCGGCGGACATTACGCTTACGGAGGCCTAGACTCCAAAGAGGGCAAACACAATCATCCCTCAGGCAAGAATCCAGGCGACGTATTTCAAACAAACAAGGAGCCATATGTAGGAAATAACCCACACAGAATGCGACTTAAAAAAGAACAATACCTTGCATTAGACTCTTCTAGACCGATGGACTTGTCTCATCCCAAGGGTAAGAATCCCGGCGACGTTGTTCTGATCAAGCATGACTTAGCTGTTAACCGCGTTGGAAACCTTAGCTACACAGACCCTCTTCACGTTAAGGCATATAGCACTAAGGGAAAGAACCCTGGTGATGTGATAAAATGGGCTAATGTCCCCGGACAAGCTCGGCAAGGCAATTTCGGGCATGGAGGTACACATGGTAACAGTTTTAATCATCCAGAAGGCAAGAACCCGGGCGACTACTGGGATGTCTGCACTAAGCCATTTAAGGGCGCTCATTTCGCCGTTTACCCTGAAGAAATATGCATCAAGCCTATTCTCTCAAGTTGTCCTCCTAACGGGATAGTATTGGATCCTATGTGTGGAAGCGGAACTACGCTGGTCGCTGCCAAAAAGCTTGGTCGAGGATACATTGGAATAGAAATCAACCCTAACTACGTTAACATCGCCACAAAACGTTTGCTCAGAATAAGCCCTCTGAAACCGCTCATTTCTTAGTCTCTCTAAACAAGGGCTTGCGCTTGCCTCTCTCGACAACGTAGCCCTCTGCAGTTTTTATCCACACGATAGTGTCGCCGTCTTTTAGGTCGAGTTCTCTGCGTACTTGACTTGGAACCTGTGTCTTGCCTTTTTGAAAGATTTTTGAGGTAGCTACTATTTGCTCGGACAGAGCGCATCCCCGCGACGTACATCCTTGTATATGTCAGTACGGACAAGCTAATAAGACTACTTGTATGGATACATCTATGGTGAATAAGCATGCCCGGTTTAGGTAAAGGTTTACCCGACATTCCCGAATGGATGGCCCTCCAGCTTGCAGCGCTAGAAGAGTCGACGCTGACAAAAACAAAAGAGTGGAACCCTGTAGCAGACGGTGTCAGACCGCTCAGACCCGAGGACGTCGATCTACCCGAAGGCACGTATGGCTTTGCTGTTCCTCCAGGTGCGTTTAACATTATCTCAACCTTCAGCATGCCCTCTGGAGTGGGCGTACAGTTCTGCGGCTGGTTCTGCGACGGCGACCTAGGCTACAACAGCTACCTCCGCGTCATCATCAACGGAGTGAAGAGACAAGAGATCAGCGCCAGAGTGCCCTTCCAACAGCGCAGCAGATATGTCCTAACGCTAGAACAGATCGCTTATGCCCGTGAAAACGACAAAGTCACCTTGTTAGTCTTTAATGGTACCGCGGCTCCAGTTGAGCTCTGCATCTTTCCCATAGCCTTCGTTGCAGGCCCGAGAAAAACTCTGCTCATTGAGTAGGAAGCCCAACTCTCTCATTTTTGGCTAGTTCGTCTTCCACTTTCTTTAGTCTAGTGTCTATTTCGTTGATTCTTCTTTGGAGTCCTCTTAACGTGGGATCTCCAGTGTAGGCGCTGACGTACTCTGTAAGAGCCTCTCTTATTACGGCGCTAAGATACTTCTCTCCTCTTCCAGAGGCTATTGTCCTTAGGATTTCAAGCGTCTTGCTGTCGATGCGGACGTTGACGAGGACGGTTGGCACTGTCTTACACTTCGTTTACATTTGTGATATAAGTGTTTTATAAAGTTACCACCCATGTATCCATAAAGGTAAACGAGGTTCTGGCATGCCGAAACTTGAGAAAGGCGAAATCCTTGTCCTCGACAAGATAGCCTACCGCATTGGGCGTGTTGAAAGGCTGATTTACGTCGAACCCGTCAGCTTGGGTGCAGGCGAGACCGACAAGCTCTCAGACGTGAAGAATCTGACGCCTGAGGATGCAGAGATTTATTACATTGAGGAGCTGGATTGGAGCGGCCCGACCAGACACCAGCTTCAGTATCCTAGAGGCGTGCCGAGGCATACTCCTCACGGGATGGATGTTAAGGTAAGGGAGTGGCAATGTCCTTACGCCGTAGAAATTCACGTCAAGAAGGCTACTTTTCCAACTTTGGTTTCTGACAATGAGCTTGCGAATGTGGCTGTCACTCAGGACGTTTGGTTTTACGGCTGGATCTACAAGGATGTGGAGATAATCAAAGCCGACGAAGTTGAGTCAGCGAGAAGAGCTGGCGTCAGAGTTTTGGAAGCGGAGGCTTAGGGAGAATGAGTGAAAAAGAAGGCCAAAGAATCGCTAAGAGAATTTGGGTAGACCCTCATAAGCAATTGAGGAATCGCAAACCGATTACTGGCTCTGTCGAAACAGCTGGAACAAAGAAAGCATTGTACACTGGAGCCTTCATAGCTTTAACAATTATTGTCAGCAACGATTCGCCCGGCGCAGTCTGGTTTGAAATCTACGACGGCGACGCAAAAGTCATTGGAAGAGGAACACTAGCAGCCAACGAAGTGAGACCTTTAACGAACATATGGCTTCCTTTTGACAGCAGCGTAGAAGTGAACTCAAACGCGACAACAACAATCTTCACCTTCGGAGGCTTCACGCCTTAATTTTGGAGCATTAACAGATGGCTGAGGAAGAGAGAGCCCCTGCTGTTCCTAGACCAACGCTTTTGGACCAGCTAGGCGCTTTGATCACGAGGCTCGACCCTCTTCTAGCCTATATTGCTGAGACTGACAGGAGAAGGGAAGCGGTAGACGAAGAAATTCTGACCGTGCTGAAAAGCATTGAGGCTGTCTTAAAAGAGGCTCAACCGCCAATTGTCGTGTCTGCTGAAAGAATTCCTGTTGTAAGAGCGGTGACTATTCCCTCAGAGCCGCTTGACGTTAGAATTAAGCCCACACCCCTACCAGTAGCTCCTCCCAAACACAGGAACTATTTGAGTGAAGAAGAAACGGTTGTAAAAGACCAGCCTAAAGAAATTAAGGTTAGGGTTGACCTAGGCCGTGATGGCGAATACGGCTACATCGTCAGCGATAAGGGAACAATCAGGGTTCGCATAAACGGCGGCGAACAAATCCCACTTTTCAAGGGACAAGCCATATACTTTCACGAACTACATCTGCAAGTTTCTAGGCTTGACATTTCCACGGAGTCAACGGTTCCTTTGGCTTATAGGCTTCTGGTGATATAATTGGTTCATCAGCTTTCTCCTTCCGAAGCAATTCCTAAGCCTTTAGCAACTACAAAAGCGAAGGGTTCAGCGGTCACCACTGCAAATTATGCGACGGTCGTAGAAATAGCCGTGACGAAGGATAAGACGTTCCATTTAGCCAAAGTCACGGTTTCGTGTCCTGAGGACGTTATGTTCAAGCTTCTGTGGGATGGAGAAGACGTGAGCATAGAATACTACGTGATGGGCAAGCTGCCTTTTACCGACTGGTTTCCTTGGGGCTGGCAACCATGCGAAGGCGATGGTGCCAAGAAGTTTGAGCTTCAAGCCAAGTACCCAGCGGGCGGAACAGCTGGAACCGTTCACGCAGAAATTTGTGGAGAGGAGGAGTAACTGTGTCGCGCAGAGTCGGCTTAAGGTACATGCAAAGTATTGCTGGGAAGAAGAGGATTCCGAAGTGGAAAGGAGCTACAAAGTCTCGATATCGTGAGGGAAGCATAATGGAGCAGCCTAAAATGGCGTTTGCTCACGTTAACGCTGCCAGCAACGCTGAGTTGCTCCAAATGGCTTTTTCGCATTCAAATGCTGCTAGCCAAGTCGGTGAGGCTCTCATGGCTTTTGTTCACGGCAATGTGGGAAGCATTTTGGCGCCTTATCCTCCGTAAAAGGTGAAAATCATGGTTGACAAGTGGTATGAGGATTTAACGCCTGAAGAGAAGGCTAAGACGCTTCTGTTAGGCAACGATGTCTACGCTTTCTTCCACAGTGACCCAGAAACATGCATAGACACTCAGGGATGTACGTCGCCAGTGACTTTGAGACAGGGTTTTGAGATTGTAAACGATGAGCTTATCCCATTATGGTTCAAAGTTTTTGCAGATGTGACGAGTGGAGACCCTACCAAGTGGTCTGATTTGACGAAGGAGTTGGGCTCAGTAGCTGCAAACAGTGCGGCACTCTTTTTCTGGACGCCAAGTCGTGAGATTCCAGCAGCTTTAACGCATGAAGTCATGACTTTGACTATAAGGGCATACAAGGATAGCGGTTACACGCAGCTCTACGGCGAAGACACAATTGCATGGGAATTCTACTTTTTTGACCACGCGTGGCCTGACGCGGTCATCATCGATGAGGACGATTTTGAAGGGACGCTTGATGGATGGGGAGTTGTTGGATATGAGAGGTTCGAGTACAAAACTGGCTACGCGTACAAAGGAGCCTACAGCCTCAACATAGCAGGGTATCGAACAAGTTATGGCGCATGGAAAAGCGGTATACTAGATGCGAGTGGACAGTGGGTTCCCTACAAAGGGCAATACATGCAAAAAGGCTTCGCAATCGGAGCATTCTCGCACGCCTTTGCAGTTGTGCACATGACGAGGTCAGGACAAAACGCAAACAACTGCGTCAGAGTCCACTATGACGATAAGGACTACATCATAAGGACAGGGATTCCAGTTGGGTCCTTCCAGCCTTGGAGATGCTGCGCAAAACTGTGGACAGATGCAACTGAGACGTTGAGAATCAGTGTGATCACAGGGGCAGACGGAAGCTACGGATGGGATGACGTGCGACTTGACGACATCATTATAGTTGCGTTTCCAGGATGCCCGCCCCCAGGCGAACAGTTCATAAACGGAGATTTTGAAACTGGAGACTTGACTGGATGGATTGTGGAAGGGACACATTCTGATGGAACTCCAACTTGGGAAGTTAGGACAGATGCTGAATGTCAGCCCGATGGAGCAGGACTCCGAGCATGGTTAGCAGCAAAGGACACGGACCCGCCAGGTCCAATAGGCTGTCCAAGAATCACTGGAGCCTTAAGGCAGGAGTTCGCTTCACCCATCCCCGTAGAATGCTTCACAGACTCATCCATCTTCAAAGTTCAAACAAAGTGGGGCACAGACCTCTGCAATCCAGTTCCTCCAGAAGTTTGGCAGCTTGAAGTCCTATACACTGATGGCACTTCGACGGTTGTGGATTTAAGCGGAGACCCTCAAGGTGTATGGGTTTCTCATGAACTAAAGCCTGTCTTGGTAGCTGGCAAGAAAGTCAAAGGAGTAAAGTTCACTGCAACTGTCGACGCATGCGGAGGACCTGGCTGCGGGGTGACAGAAGTGATGGTTGATAATTGCACATGCACGACTTAACCATAGTAATTCCTGTCAAGGACCCCCCAGATCTACAACGCTTCGTTAAAGAAAACCTGGAAGTTCTAAGTGCTTCAAAGAAGGTCGTTGTTGACAGCGGTAGAGGCGAACAGCTTGGAAGATTGCCGAATACTCTTTTGTTTCAGAGACAAGTCCCCATGTGGGAGGCAAGAAGAATAGGCTACGAGCAAGTTAGAACGCCTTTTACTTTAAACTTGGATGCAGACACAATTCTTCCGAATGGCTATGTTCTAGACGGCCTTAACGTTCTGCGAAAAAACTCGTGCGACGCTGTAGCCATAGATTACGACCCTCCGCAGGGGCATTATGCCTTCGGCACATCCATCTGGCGTACAGAACTGCTCAAGAAGCTTTACGATTATCCTCCTAGGGCAGTAGAGAAGCTCATTAAAGTTGGAGAGCAAGAGTGGATAACTGCCTTCCAGAATGGTTTTTGCGAATGCACGTACATGTGGGCTAGGCTTATCAGAAGTGGAGGAAGGCTTGAGACTTTAGGATATAAAGCGACCCATTTGAAGAAGCATTGTAGCCGCGTCTTTTAGTTACCACTCATGTATACATGTACGGAAACAGATTTAAGCCTCTGACTAAAAAGACTTGTGTAGGGTGAAAAGAGAACGATAAGCCTTGACCCGGTGACTGTAGCCTTCATTGGTGTCTTGCTCGGCGTCTGCGCAAGAACAGCTCTTCCGTACTTGAGGAAAGCAAGAGCCCAGCAGGTTGAGTGGAGTCATAGGTACACGGCTAGCGCTGTTGCCTCTTTCATTCTTTGTCTAATTGTCACAGCCTTGGTTTTTCCGATGTTCACTGTTCCAGAGGACTTTTTTCTGCACGTCTTACTTTCTGCGTTTGCGTTTGGATTCGGCGTTGACAGTGCTTTCATCGAAGGTGTGGAATGGGTTTTCCCGAAGAGGACAAAAGAATGAGCGTTAGGCAAAGGATTGCTCTTAAGCCGTTGGCGGTACTTGTCTCGCTTGTTGCTCTAATCGTGCTTGCTTCTGGTTTTACGCAGTCTTCAGTTCGCATTGTTGGCCGTGGCACTGTTAAGGCTGTAGGCGTCGGAGTGTTCTGGGACAGCAACTGCACTAATCCAGTTTCGTTTATCGATTGGGGAATGGTTGAGCCAGGCTCCATGAACAACGTCACTGTTTATGTGAGGAATGACGGAAACGTGGCTGCCAGCATTTCTCTAGCTACTGAAAACTGGAATCCTTCTAATGCTTCCGCTTACCTGACTCTAAGCTGGAATTACGATGGTAGACAGCTCAATCCCTTAGATGTCATCCAAGTAACGTTGACTCTCGCAGTTTCTTCCAGTGTACAAGGAATAGCGAGCTTTAGCTTCGATATAATCATCAGCGTCAGCGGCTAGAATCTTTCATAATTCATTGTTGATGATCATCGATTACTTTTGCTCAATGCTGTTGAGCATTTATAAGAATGGTTGAGCAGAACGGTTTGCTCAATATTATTGAGCATTTATATAGTTGATTGAGCAAGATTTTCTGGGTGACTGTATGTCTGCCATTAAAAACATTTTTGCGCTCAAGTCTTCCAGGGTTTTGCGTGTGTTTTTGGTTAACTTCAGTAAGGATTGGGATGAGAGGGAGATTGCGGTTGAGGCTGATGTGTCTAGTGGGTTGGCTCATTACGTTTGCAGAACGCTTATAGAGTTGGGGTTTGCCGCTCGGAACGAGCAGAATAGGCTTGTTTTGGTGGATCCATTGAGGCTTTTGAAGAGGTGGGCCGCTTATCACCAATATGATCGCATGAACAAGTTTGTGGATTATTTCACTTTTGAGAGGGAGATAGACAGTTTTGTAAATAGGTTTGCAGAGCTGGAGTCGGAGTATGCTGTTTCAGGATTGGTTGGGGCTTGGTTGGTGGCGCCTCATGTACGGCCAGTAGATGTGCACTTGTATGTGGCAACTAGGAAGGTGGCTGAGGAGATTGCTAAGAAGCTTGAGTTGAATCCTACGCCTCGGGGTGGAAACGTGAAGTTCGTGTTGCCTTATGATAAGGGGGTCTTCTATGGGATTCGTAAGGTGGGTGGTGTTAAGGTGGTCTCGGATGTTCAGCTTTATGTGGATCTTTATAATTTTCCCGCGAGAGGCGAAGAGGCGGCTTCTCATCTTTTGGAGCATATGCTCAGAGAGTGGCAAAAGAAGAGAGAGGTAGAACAGCATGTATGATCGGGATGCGACTGAGACCTCTAAAGGTGCTCTGGTTGAATTATGTAGAGTTCTTCGTCAGTATAGGCATGACATGATTCTTGTGGGCGGTTGGGCTCCATATTTTCTTGTGAAGGATTTCTTTGACCATTGTGGATCTGTTGACATCGACTTTGTGTTAAGGCCAAAGGTTGTCGAGCGTTATGAAAACATAAAGCAGATTTTAGAAAGGATAGGATACAAGCCTACTGAGAGCGTTTTCCGTTTCGAAAGAATAGTCGCTTCTTTCAAAACTGGCATTAAACATAGAATTGAGGTAGATTTTTTAACTGAGCCGGAAGGTGCTGAGAAGCTTCCTGAGGAGTGGTTTGCTTCAGTTCAGAGGGATTTAAAAGCTTGTGTAATAGAGGGCTGCAGCATAGTTTTCAAGTATAATCATGAAGTTGGGTTTAGAGCCACTATACCAGGTAACGGTGAAGCTTCAGTTAGATTTAATTGTGCAGACATTGTTGGCTCGCTTACTATGAAGGGCTTAGCCCTGTACAGGATGAAAGACAAGGACTGCTATGACATTTATGCCGTAGGTGGGTTCTATGGAGGAGGACCAAAGCAAGCTTCAGATGCGTTTATGCATGTTATACGAGAGAAGGAATCCGCGAAAGTCACATTGGATGCTTTAAGTGAAATCAGAGATGCTTTTGCTTCAGAAACATCTTATGGTCCAAGCGCCGTAGCCAGATTTGTTGGTTCAGAAGATGTAAAGGTCGATTCGTACATGCGAATTAAGACGTTTCTTCAAGGCTTGTCAGTTTGAATTATATCACAATAGAACGTTTTTCCGAAAACTCACGCTCTAAATTTACATCTTCACCCGAGAACTCATAGCATTTTAGACTTCACTTTTACCGAAGTCTCTCTCTGTTGTTCGGTTTCGACACGTAATTTTAATATTAAGAAGCGTCTGAAGAATTCTTAAGAATTGACGATTAGTAGAGGTTATCAAACGTTACTAATTGTGGCGGGGAGCGCACTATGTTTAAGCAAACCTCTGTGTTTAAGAGAGACGGGCTTCATAAGCTTGATTTTGAGTATGTGCCTTCTCATCTGCCGCATCGGGAAGAGTATCTTGAGAAGCTTGTGAAGTTTTTCAGAGTAGCCATAGACCAGCCAGGAATGCTTAGCGAAAGGATTCTGATTACTGGTGAAAGTGGGACGGGTAAGACTGCTACGGCGAAGAAGGTTGGGGATGCTTTGGAGAGAATCGCGAGGAATCGTGGCATAGACTTGATTTATGCTCATATTAACTGTCGCACGACAAGCGGAAAATTCGGCTTGGTTCAGAACATTATTCGGCAGGCTGCGCCCACTCTTCCTTTGAGGGGCTATGGTCCGATTGAGTTGCTTCATGCTTTGTGGGATTACTTGAACGAGCATAACAAGTTTCTAATTCTAACCTTAGACGAAATCGACTACTACTTGAGGCGGACTGGTGAAGACATAGTTTATGAGTTGACTAGGCTGACTGACGCCATAACTAATGTTCCTCAGCGGATAAACTTCATGTTCATAGCCAGAGACCATTCGTTTATGAAGGATATGAGTCAAGAAACCCTAAGCAGGTTTAGGCCGCAAGAGAGACTGGAGTTTCCGCCATACTTGGAAGGTCAGCTTCTGGACATTTTAAAGGAGCGTGTGAAGGAAGCTTTCAGAGAAAACGCGGTTTCAGACGAAATCATAACATTCATCGCAAGAAATACGGCTAAATATGGCAATGGAGATGCAAGATACGCTTTGTTGCTTTTGTTGTCAGCTGGTTTTGCTGCCGATAGAGATGAGCAGCCAGCCGTTTTGCCTGAGCATGTTAGGGAAGCTCAAGAGAAAACAGACCCGAAGATAAGGGATGAGGATGTGACAATGCTGTCACACGAGGAAAGGTTAATGCTTCTAGCCCTTGCGCGTTGTCTCAAAAGGGAAAAAGAAGCTATCTTCCTTCCGTTAGAAGAGGTTGAATCTTCGTATCATGTTGTCTGCGAAGAATACGATGTGGAGCCTGTTGGAAGAGTCATGCTTCATGCCTTAGTCAAACAGCTGAAAGCTGCTGGACTAATTACTCTAAATGAAAAGTTTGAACCTGGACTTAATGGTGTCAAGGCTGAGGTCTTGGAGAAGTTTCTTGTAGACCTTTTGAAAAGGAAGGAGCCTGATGCTTAAACTGGACGAGGAAAAGAAGAGATTCATCGAGGCTATTGGAAACCCTTCAAGACTAAAGATTCTGCTAGTCTTATGGAAATCAGACAAAGAGCTGACGATCTATAAAATATGCCAACGCACAGGACTTGGGAGAAGCGCTGTGTCTCGTCATATTGGAAGCCTCGTTGAGGTTGGATTAGTTTCTAGGAGGATTTACGGAGAAATCCCTCTGTACACTGTCAACAAAGATGATTCTAGAGCAAAAGCTCTGATGGAATTTTTCACAAAGATAAAGATTTAGCGTTCACCGCCATTTATGAGAATCTAATATGCAGGATAAGAACTAGTCTCTCCCTCAGATATTAATGCAGTTTTTTGGCAGTATTTCCCTCATACCAGAAGGGCTTGCTTCAGACTTTCGCTTCCACGGTGAATTATGCATTCCTTAACTTGTTCCAAGTGCCTTCGAGTCATCTCCACTAGAGAAGACGGATCCACAGATTCGTCTGCGTAGAACTGAGGAAATTCGATGAAAATGTCATCAAGGCTTGTGCAGGCTTCCACCGTACGTTCGAAATCCATGATTTCGAATAGGATTTTCTTTCCTTCTTCTGGGATGGCAGAAAACTCACCTAATATATTCTCTTTATATCTCGCGTCGTTGTCCCATAGATTTGCGCTGTGCATTGATAACCGCCTAACGATGCAGGGAAAACAAACACCACAATGTCTGATTTCTTTAAGGTTAATTCCTTTTATATATTTCAACCGACCAATTTGTGAACAAGATATTGTGATCTTAACCAAATCTCGGAAGTCGTCGCAATCCAATCGTTTGATGACTTCCGCCTTGGTCATTTGCAAAAATGGATTGTTGATGGTGAGCCTTGCTCCAAATAAACCTTCAACAAGTTCAACGTATTTTCTGATGAACGAAGGATGCGCGGTCCGTGTGTTTTCGTTTATCCTAGCTTGGGTGAGGGGAATGTTCAAAGCTAACACGCCATTCTCGAAGAGATATATTTTCTCTATTCCGCGGGTGAGAGCAAAGATCGATGCAAGGGTTAAGTAAAGGAACGAACGTGATCTCTGGCTAGTCTCCTTTCCTCTAAGTCCCTTTCCACGTTTTGCTGTAGCTCTTATTTGATGCCATTCTAAATTGCTTTTGAGTATTTTGCCTAGCTCTTGTACGAGAATCTCCTGTGTCTTGTCGACCAATGCCATTGCAGGATGGCTGACAAGCATAAAAGGTTCATTTCTATCAACTAGCCACTTGACGCCTGCTAGACTGTCAAGACCGCCAGAAAAGAGTGCAATACTTTTGTCTTCAAATATATGGAACTCGAAATCTTCTTTTATTGAAGTCCCTTGAACGAAGTAGAAAGTGAAACTGTCTCCCGTAAGAAACCTAAGCATCGCCTCTAAATGTTGCCTTGCATTGTCCCATCTGTCTTTGTTTGAGACGGTCATCACAATTGCTATGTCTCGAGGTTCAATATCTGCCCGCCAAAACTGAGTGTCACAAACGTATGTGACGAGAGCTATGTTATATAAATCGAGAACAAGGGGATGCAATTTTCGTCCAACGCTTAATTCGATCCTGTTGATATCATTTTCTAGATTTTGTTTAGGGCCATAGAAACTTAACGTTAGAGGTTTACGGAACGAGAACAAGCTCAAGGCTCTTTTTGTAAACTCATCCTCTACTAGCACGTTTGCCATTGGCTTGCTCGTTACCATCTATCAAACCTTCTCAGGTTTCATGATGTTTTCGAAGGCTTCTTGAACTAACTTTGCGACCTTTGGATTAGTGAGGAAATCTCTATCGATGCTCTCTAGAACCCCGAGACGTTTTATTTCTGCGACAATTTGACCGGCTTTCCGAAGGCATTCAGATTCTAGATCTCTTTTGAACTTGTCAATTTGCCTTGGGCTGTAAGCTTGACCAGTACCATCTACGTAGAATTGATATCCAGTATCTTCGCTTACGGCTGGTTTTCGAGTACCAGAATGTAGGTAATACATTGCAAGTTCGTACAAATAGTTCTTTAGAAGGAGTTTCAAGAATCCTTCTCTGCCTCGTTTTTCTAGAAATTCTTTCAGGTTCTTTTCAGCAATGCTCTTGTTGGTCGTCATCATGTCTCCTCCAAGGCTTCAATGCCTTTTGCCATGATTTCGTTCATTGTTTTCTTAAATGCGGATTCAGCTAGTTTGCCAAAGGGAGAATTGGCGAATTTCGGATCTATTTTGGACGAAACCAGTTGCCATAAGCCATTTGATATGCTTGGAACGACAAAACGCTCGGCGACTTGAATTGCCTCATGTCGTATCGCATCATCCATTCCGAGGTTTCTGACATTTAGTGCAAATCTAAGCCCTTCCGATGCTGCATAGAATATAGGAACGCTTACTGGACTGACGAGCTCTAACGTACTCATAGCAACCGAGAAGGTTGTATTGATTATTGTTGTCGCGTTTCTTTCAGGAGACCTTAGACTTGCTATGACATTTGACCATTTCCTTGTGGGAGGTGCTCTTGCTGCACGCGAGGTTCCCATAATTGCACCAACTAATAACGTTTCTTTGTTTTATTTTCGAATGCTTTAATGTAGTTCTCTATGCTTTTTAAAGATACTATAGGTTCTTTAAGACTAAAGATGTCTCTTAAGTCTATCAGTATCTTTACATCATTTGGTAAACTGCAGGCCCAGCTGCCAAGCGTTGAAAGGTTCTTTGCTGACATAAATATTGGCAACACTTGGGTTTCCTTGAATATGTTTTCTCGACGTCTACTTATGTCACCTGCGAAATCCGGCGATATTGTTACGAAATATTTAAGGTCTGACTTGTCCAAAGCCCGAACTTCTTCCTTCTTCTTTTGAATATAGTCCTTATAGGTCAATTCGTCTTGCGCAGTCATGTTGTACGATTGTTCTGCTGATTTGCATTCATATATAAACGCGTATGGGGGGTTCCCATATGTTATTACAACTCCTTCTGGTTCATGCTCAAAAAGTGAGTCCTCTCCGTATTTTCGTACAGCAAAACTGAAACAGTAATGGAAGACGGAGAATACTACCTGTTCAAAGACTTGCCATGGTTTTAGACTAAGATCGTTTACTGTGCTCGCGATTTGCCTTGGTATCTTCCGCATAGCAATTTCTGGTAGATATTTAGCCAACATGGGAGCAGAGAACACATCGTATATCTTTTTCATCTCTGCTGTAGTAAGACTGATAGGTTCTTGTTTTGCAATAGCGTTTGCTACCTGTTTGGCATCTAGAAAGTCAAGTCTAGATCTGTTTAAAATTGTGACAATCTTTTCGTCCAAGTCATCTTTAGGTACTGGTGAAAACATAACAGCTTTTTCAGATAATGAGTCCTTCGATAGTTTGATGAAACTTTCTATCATTCCCTCCGTGGGTTTTCCTCTGACTATTTCGACCATAAGTCTTGTTGGGATAGTAAAGGGCTGTTCTGGTTTTAGATAGCCGAGAATATCTGTGTAATAGGGGTAGGTATAGTAGCCCACAACCTTGAAGTCAAGCTGTTTTAGCAAGGTTAAGACATTTTTCTCAAACTTTTTAAACTTCTCTTCGTTCATATAGTTCCCACATTGTCTCGGCTATTTCGATGCTTACCCACGTTGATTTTGAATCTCTAAGAAACGGAATGGGGGTTTTAAGGGTTCTAACATTTTCAATTTGCCAAGCATAACTCTCCCAAGATAAAGATTGGATCGCTCTTTCTACGTCTTGTCTTGGCTCTCCTATTGGTTGGTCAATTGTCGTAATTTCGTGACCGTGCAAATCCACTTTTACATCAACCGAAAGATTTCTCTTTAAATCTTCGGCAGTAACAAAAAAAGAGTTTGTCACATCCGCTATAGCAAGCACCACTCCACGGGGTAACAAGCCGGCGATCCTGTTAAGCTCTCCGCTCAAAGTACGCAAAACAGGACCTGATGATGCAGCAATACCTATAGTTCCCCGTTTTTTGCAGTCATAAGAACGGAATTCCCAGCGTTTTCTGCCGAAAGCTATGAGAGAAGCATATGGCTGCTGAATAATCAAACAATCCAAGTTCCGCATTTGGCACACCTAGATGCCATCTAATGGCTGTGTGGACTTCATTAGCTGTACCAGATCACTCAGGTCTTGGTACTCTATTACCTTGATGTTTTCGCATTTTTTGCTTACGTCATTGATTATAGCCAAATACTCTTCAAGGGCATAGTTATAAATGACGTATCCTTTCTTCAGGGCAGAGCTTTTCTTTTTGAGTGTTTCAAAATGTTCGGTAGCTTGTTTAAGGTCCTTTTCAAGTGCGCCACGAACTGATCTTTCGTTGCCAGGTCTTCGATGCATCTTGCACTCCACGAGCATATCTCCAGTGGGCGTCCTGCAAATAAAGTCGTACTCATGTTCATTGTGAACTGAGAATTCGTACTTTACGTCGTTTTTCTTTAGTAGCCACGCAAGAGCTACGGTCAATAACCCGTCTTGCGATACAATGCATTGTCGCAAACGGTCGTGAATGCGAAATATGCTACTCACAGACATTGGCTTTTTGCATCTTGGGCATGGGATCTTTAGATGATGCGGGCTAAACTGGGAGGTTGTTCTTAAGAGCTGGAGTTGGTCTCGGCAATTCTCACACCAAAATACAGTGTGCACATTCCATATCAACCCAAGGCTAAAAAGCTCAGTTATTGCTTCCATGTAAAGGTCTTTCTCGATCTCAGAAGCTTTAAGCACCTTGATCAAGTGTTGATCAGCTTCTTGGACATGAAAAACCATTAAGATGTCCGGAGCGAGATACGGAAGTTTCTCCAAGAAGCCAACGAGTCTGCCCGTTCGCATATCCTCAATCAGGGGTGTAACCATATGCATTGCTTTTTTTCGCAGTATGTGTTCATCAGCGTTAGGTAGTTTCTTTGGAAAATCTAGGCGGAAATCTCGGTAGTCCCTTACTGCCTCCTTCATCAACCTAAATGAAAAATTCTTGCTTACGATCAGTTTTCTGATGTCTTCATTCTGACGGGCTACCGTTATTGCCGCATACACCAAGAGATCTTTCATTTCCTCGCTCATTCCTTCCTCAGCGAGTTTCAAAAAACCTGGAAGAGCCTTCAAGGCCTGCTCGGATTTTATTTCTTCCAACTTTACCAATGTCTCAACAATTCTGTACTTCTCTGACGTTGCCTTTTCGGTCGTAAAGTTGTTCCAAAACAAATACGGGAGCTTGGTAGACTTATCTCCTGAAAAAAGTTCATCTTGATGCAGCAAGAAGAGTTTCGCAAACGTTGAGTCGCGCTCTGTAAGCCTAGTTAAGAATAATGTGAGTTCTGGGCTCTTGTCAATTTCCTCCAGCATGAGCTTCAATGGGTGGCTGTCACTCACTTGACTTGAACCTCCTACGGAATGATTATCTCTTTGGATTCTTATCAATTCTCTTGTTCTGTCTTTATCCATTCGAAGATTTCTTTCTTAACCAAGAGAGATGTTTTCTTCAACTGTTCGTTTTTATTTGCTATGTTAGAAGTTTAACACTTTCACTGATCAGTCTCTCTGTTATTCGCCTAGCGCATCCACTCTTTAAATGATTTAGTTTTCGAATCTCTATTGAATAGAAGGAAGTATGCGAAATGGCGGAGCCTGTTTCTTTAAAGGATGTTCCTGGAGTCGGTCCTGCTACAGCCTCGAAGCTTCGTCAAGTAGGAATCACGACTATTGAGGCTCTTGCTGTGACGCCTGTTAGGGAGATAACTGATAAAACTGATATCGGTTTTGAGAAGGCGCTTCAAATCATTCTGGAAGCCCGGAAGCTTGTTCAGGCTGATTGGACGACGGCGAAGGAGTTGTGGGAGAGGAGGAAGGGTATGTTGCGGTGTTCTACTGGCTCTCAGAAGCTGGATGCTCTATTGGCTGGTGGAATAGAGACTCAAGCTATGACGGAGTTGATAGGCGAGTATGGCGTGGGCAAGACACAGATTTGCCTGAAACTTTGCGTAATGGCTCAGCTGCCCAAAGAACAAGGTGGATTAGAGGGCAATGCGCTCTTCATCGACACTGAGGGAACGTTTAGCCCTGAAAGAGTTTATCGCATGGCGGCTGCTATGGGCTTGGACCCGCAGCAGATGCTTAACAATGTGATTATCGCAAGAGCCTACAACAGCGACCATCAAAGCTTCCTAATCGACGGACTCTTCAAGATTTGTCCAGAAGAAAACGTGAAGATAGTAGTGGTTGACTCGATGATTAGCCACTTCAGAGGAGAATATGTTGGAAGAGAAAGCCTTGCTGAACGTCAGCAAAGACTCAACCAGTGCTTGCACAAGCTGCTTCGACTAGCTGAAATCTACAACATAGCCGTCGTAGTGACAAATCAGGTGCAGGCTAATCCAGCTCAAGGCTTTGGCGACCCAAACAGACCTGCCGGAGGTCACGTCCTAGCTCACGCATGCACTCACAGAGTGTACATAAGAAAAGCTAAGGGAGGTACTAGGCTAGCAACGGTCATAGACTCACCATACATTCCAGAGTCAAAAGAGTACTTCATGATCACGGATAAAGGCATAGAAGACGCCCCAAGCACAGATTAGTAAATACGGAAATGCAGTAAGAAGCTGTCTGTGCAACGCTTTCTAGGGAATGAGCGTAAACCCTCGCGCCCGCAAATTACGCACGTTTTCTTGACGCTTGGCAACTCATCGAAGCGTTGCTAACCATATAACCCTACTTGATCTTATCCCGACGGTTTTTTGCTCGAGAGCAATGGTCCGCCGAGAGTGCACGTTCATCGTTTCAGGAGTTTGAGGACGAGTTGGTCAATCTCTTTCATTGAGGGGATTGCCGCCTTTATCTTTAGGCGCGACATCTTTGGCAGATTGAGTGCTTCTTTTGTGGCCTTCAGACCTGTGACCGCTATTTGTTTATGAAGCTGGTTTCTTGGGTCAAACTGTGGCACATTAAATTCGAAAGGTAGCCTTGTGATATGGCGTGGTCCAAATTTGCCTTTAGGCTGATGCTTTTTAATCATTTGGTCTAGTATATCAGAGTTCAGAATTGCTGCAAGGTAGTTGGCTTCCTCTTCGTTGTTAGTGCCAAACCAAAAGGTAGTATAATCAGCAACAAAACCGACCGGAGAGATCGTAGCGCTGCCTATTCGAAGGTCAGGGATCTTTTTTGTGTCTACAACCGTAGCCGCTATGTGTGTGCCTGAGGCTGTATAAATGATATAATACCGAAGGTTCTGTTTCTGCAGAATTAGCTTGTTATGATAGTTTACATACTGCATAGCGTCGGGAAAACTCTTTAGAGAGGTCTTGGTGGCATTTTCCTTCCAAGCCTTTTGTGCTTCGTCCAACCAGTTTGCCATCTTTAGTTTTCCTTGTTTCTTCAGTTCTTCTGAGGTCAGTACAGTCAGTTTCATAGCATCTTTCTTTATTGGAAGTACAACCGGTAGGAATTGGGGTTTGAACGGCAACACAAACTTTCCTGTCGTTGTTAGAAATATGAACTCGCTGTCTACTTCTTTCTTCATAATTATTTTCTTCCATGGTTCTTTGGCATCGGGTAATACCAAGCTTTCCACAAGTGGCGTGTTGGGATTCAGCCCGAACGTGCCGGGAACAAAATTGATGAACCATAATGTTCTCGGGTAAATACATGCTCCAGACAAGACTTTATCGTGATATGGGCTCCTTCTTTCCTCAGTTGTGGCAGGAACATACTCTGCCTTTACTGCGGTAAGGTATTTTTCGCATTCCTTGAGGTGTAGATTTTTCTCTGGCAATGATCCCGATAAAATAACAGCTGGTACAGGATAATTGGTAGCTCCCCCCTTCCTAGCGACTATTGAACAGGCATCGACCTTGAATAAGGGATTGACTTTTTCGACGTCAAATATCTTAGTGATGGTCATAGGTGGTTTCTTTTGTCTCTTGAATGCCTCGTGCTGTTTTGCGCCAGTGAGGACGCTTCTTGGCATAACGAAACCCAAGACACCATCGGCCGAAAGGTAGATGTCGGCTGTCTTTGCATAGAAGACGGTTGATGTGTCCATTTGGGTGAAGAGATCTGTCTGCTTTTTGTCCAGAAGCTTATACCCGAATACGGTTTCCTTGACAAACTTCTGATAAGTCGGGTTTTCTATGAACTTGAACGAAACCCACGGGGGGTTTCCAACCACCAAGTCAAACCGCATCTCCTTCATTCGTATGGGCGCGTATATGTTCCTCATCATGAAAACCCAGACAGAGTCCTTGTCAGCATCTATCAAATTCATCAGCGTTTCCAACGTCTTTTTAAGGGTCTCTGCCAACGGCTTGTTGCCCTTCCACCTACTCCCAAATGCCTTCAAGGCTTGGTTACGTTCAAGTCGTTTGGCTCTATACTCAGTCAAGATCTCGGCGAAGATAGCTAACAGATCTTTGAGTTTGCTATCTTCAAGGGCTATTTGCAAAGGCAGATTCAGCTGTGTCTCCTTATCCACGTCAATCGCAAGGACACTCACGCCGTGGATAAGCTCTTTGCGCACCGCAGGTAGTCTTATAGAATCTGCCATATACACGGGGATAAAAACGGAGCCTTTCCGTTTTTCTATGAGCTTGCCGAGGGCCAGCAAGTAGTTTGCCCTCGCAATGGCCACCGCAAGGGGGTTTAGATCTATCCCATAAACATTTCTTAGAATCTCCTCAAGAGAACACCCTTTTTCTCTTAAGATAGATATGGCATTGGTGAGGAATGTACCTGAGCCACAAGCAGGGTCGAGGACGGCGAAGGATTTCATCTTCCTGTCTGGGTCAAGTGTAACGGCCGCCTCACGAATGGTGAGCTCAGCCAACCACTCAGGGGTGTAGTATTCGCCGATACGATGCCTATCGCCACGCTCAACTATCTCTTGATATATTTCTTTGAAGATGTCTTCGTCGACTGATTCGAGGTCATAACAGTCCAAGGCATCTGAGATGGTGTCGACCAAAAGCTTGACATCAGCCCAGAACAGTGGGTTGAGTATCCAAGAGAAAAAGTCATCCTCTATTATGTAGATCCCTTGTGAGTCAAAGAGTTTGCCATTCAGGCTTTCCCTCGAGAGTGGTGCACCTTCTTTGACTATATGTCTAGCAAGCAGGAGCTTGACTAACATCATTAGGTAAGTCTGGGAGACGAACGCTTCTCCAGGTGGTGTCGACCCATACACTAACTGCATGTTTTTAGACCAAAGGGCAAACTTCATTGGGTCTTTTATTGCTTTGAAGAGTGTAGTTAGCTCCCCTACTACTTCCTCGTAAATGGGCGAGCCAGGACCAAACCTCATGTTAAGGTCGGTTGAGGTAGGCACTTTTCTACCGCTGAACAAGAAAGTGTCTAAAAACATAATCGCCTGTTCAGGCGTTACTTCTTCGAAATCGATTGTGCGAACTTCCTTAGCTCCATCGCGGACTGTGAACACTTTGAATGCTTTTCCATCTGTAATTATGCACTCTGCTACTTTTTGGTTGTTTTTCCTCAAAATGGAAGTGTATCGTTCGATTTCTTCAATGGCAGTTTCTAGCTCCTTAGCGAGGTCTATTTTGAATTCAAGAATTGTCTGACCAAGTCGCAGATCCAGGCGCCCTTTCAGAACCATCAGACCGCCACTCTTAACGTACTGTTCGACATTGGGAACTATTTCATAACTTGAGACACCAAAAACAGATTTCAAAAGCTCAGAGAAAGTTATCAGCTTGCCGGTATGAGTGTGTGCAGCGTCAACTGCTTGGAGATAGGCTTTAATCTTATCACTGTATGACATTTGCACCACCCCATTAGGTTAATAGAAGCATAATGCTGACAGAATATATAAAACACCTTAGACAATAATTAGCGCGCATGATAGAAAATTCTTTTTATAGAACATTGTCGTTAACTTGATATAGTTCTCGGCGGCGAGGTTAAGCGGTAAACCGATCCAACACCGGATTGGCGTGAACCGGCGCATGCGCGCGACGTACCCACTTAACCTCGCCTTTGCCGAACTACTCGGATTTAGGCGGTTTTAAAACTCTTTTCACAAGTTCGCGCGCGCATTTTTGAATCTTTTCTAGTCGTGCGCTAAAGCGCACGAAGCTATCTCTTTCCAACCTCTTAATTCTAATAGAAAAAAGATGAGGGCGTAGCTTTTGCAACCGTTCGTTCATGAAGAAGTAGGAAAGGGTGGAAAGTTTTAAATAAGTGCAGTCCGTAATGGATATGCTATACAGGTATGTTATAGAAACCTTGTATTCTGGGAAGTATAACAACAAGATGGTGGATTGAATGGCAATCAATGTTCCGAAAGGTTTGCTGGCGCCTGAGGAAATAAATGCGCTGAAGCCTCAAGAGAGAGAGGATTACATTCGGGATGTTATGCTTGAGATCTTGCGCAGGAATGAACATGGGGTCACAATCTCTGAAGTTATGAACACCACATCATTCAATCGAGTTACAGTGACCAAACATCTTGAACACCTGGTTGCTATAAGGGAAGGGTATAAAACAGAAAGGGGCATAGGAACAGTCTATTTCAAAAACGGTAAACTTGTTCGTGAAACCGACAGGTTCAAGGTGACATGTGGAAACAGAATGTACGAGTTCTTCAAACTGGAGAACCCCGAAGGGGTTTTTCTTTACATACAAGAGCAAGAAAGGGATGAGCTTAGAGCAATTAATGTAAAAGGTGGAGTGATGATTCCCATCAGAGATGCCCAACAGTTCCTTAAGGGATTAATTCACTTCACTAGTCCGGAAGCGTCTATGGGGTCGATTGCGAAATGAGTATAAATCGCCTAGAAGTTGTGCAATATCCTGATAGAAGGAGCACACATTCCCAATCTGTTGATCTTCGAATTGGTAAGAAAACCGTTGTGACGCCGAATTTCTGCCTCAGAATCAAGAATGAACAAGAGCTAGACTTATTCTTACACTTGAAGTCCAAATACCCCTTGAGTTTTGTTTACTCGTATATCGTTCGGCTCTTAGATGCCCCAAGAACTCTATATCCGAAGATCAAAGCCTTAGCGCAGACAGGATTATTCGGCGGAATGACCGAAACGCACTATTCTTCGAGCCTAAATAGTGACTTGATATTTGTCGACCCTACCTTGGAGTATCTTTACTATCATTCTGAGAATATCTTGCAGAGAATTACGAGTTCATTCACAATCCCGAAAATCCTTCGAGACTATGCAAAGAAATGCTTAGATGAAAAGAAGAGGATGGCATCCAGTTCCGAATTTCTCAAATGGCGTGACGCATTCCATAGAAAATTCTGGAACACCATTTACGAAGATGATTCTCAGAGAACAAAAATGATACGCGACATACACAACCTAGAGATAAAATACAAAGCGGACATTTTGATTCCACCTACCCCCTTGATAACCTCAGATAGACTGCTTAACACGGCATTATTGATTAATGAACGCAGTCGTGAGCTTGCCAGAGGCAAAAGGGAGAGTGCAGACTACTTCTTGCTACGGGTAGATACTCTTCGCGACAATGAGATTATGGATAAGATCAAACGGCAGGTGGAATCCTCCGAGGACGCTCGGCTAACAATCTTCAAGTTTAAGAATATGAATCTAAACAGTGAAGAACGTACCTCAGAGAAGAAGGCGTTCAAAGACCTGTTGATTGAGTTGAGTTTTGTCGCGCGTCATGCAGAAAACAAAGCGTTCATGCTTCTGGATGCGGCCAACCAAGTATACCCGGCTGCTTTGACTGGGTTCAATATTGTTGCCTCATCTTTTAACGGCGACAAAGAGGATAGGCATTCGCGAGTTGAACGTAGTCCCTTCGGATCATGGTATGACCCGGAATACATGGTATTCAGGAGCAGAAACCAGCTATTGGAAGAAATAATCAAAAACAATGGCGGAACTGTGCCATGCCATTGCCCTGAATGTGCTTCGCCTTCCGACCTCTTGAGCGAGGATTTCATTGAATACAATCAAGCTGTCAAAAGGCACTACATCTTTTGCAGAGAGGCAGAAATGAAAGAAATCTTTGAGGCTGTGAAGAAAAGAACAACATCTATGGGCACCGATAAGCTACAACGATCATCGCTGAAGAACCTTATCGATCTAATTCCCTGATAGTGTCTAATCCCAGAGATTAGGCTTACCTTTAGAAATCTCCCTTTATTACCTCCTCTTTGTTGTGCTCCATGCTTCTCGTAGGAACGTTGTAAGCGACCAGCCTTTACCCACTTTCTCTGCTGCTCGCTGATTGTGGCCTTTTAGGTCCTAAGCACTGAAACTAAACAAGTCTTTGATAGCAAATTTTAGTATTTGAAAGCACATAAATAATTTTGAGGGAGTTTCGTGCCCCCACCTGCAGTAAAGACTATTCGCGACCTGATCTTTTGGCAGTATTCTAAGATTATCTCAGAGTCTGCTGGCGCTGGGAAGAGGCAGTATGGCTTCGTGATGGACAGGTTCAAAAAGCTTGCTTCGGGAGAGATTTCGTGGTCAACATCGATTCGGGAGTACGTGAAGGAACGTGAGAAAGCAGAGCAATGCATCTACTGTGGCGGCAAGAAAGACCTAACGCTCGACCATATCCTACCAAGGTCTAGAGGTGGACCTGACTCCCCCGACAACGCAGTGTGGGTCTGCAAGAGCTGCAACTCTTCAAAGGGCGACAGGCGACTCTACGAGTGGTACGAACTGGACAGACGGTACGAGGTGCCAAGAATAGCCGAGGGAAAATACCTCAAACTCCTCTACGCCCTTCACGAGCAAATGGGCACCTTGGGCGTGAAAGACGTTTCCCAACTCTGCCCGAAATGCGACCTGGGAGCAAAATGCCCAGAAAAAGAAAAACTTACAGTTTACTGCCTTGAAGGCTTATTTTGCAAAAGGTAACTCGGCAATCGTGCCTATAAATAACCTTTTTCAACTTACTTTTCCCTCATGCACTTCTTCTCATGATTAAGCTTGGAGTTGAGGCATTATTCTTCTTGCTCTTCTAAAACACTTGCTCTGGTCCCAAGAGGTAACATGCACTTTCTAATCAAAGGCAAAATTCAGACAGTTTTCTCGGCTAGTTTCTTCAAATAGCTAACTTTAGCATATTCGATAGCTCTTTCATCTGCGATAGCATCTTCAACTGTCAGAGTTCTTAGATCTTTTTGAAGTTTCTTGCATAACAAGTCTAGGTAGCCTTCTCTGAGATCGCGAGCAATTATGCTTGCAGCTGCCACGGTCATATTTTCTTCGGCTCTAGGACTTTGGATGACTTCAACTTTAGTAATATCTAGAACCCGGCGTAGACGCTGCTCTGTCTTGATCTTATCAAATTCATCTATAATAACTCGGATCTCCTCAGCATTTTTATGCACTAAACTGAGTAAGTCTTCTATTGCCTTAGAGTGGCCCCAAGCTAAAAGGTCGTTTAGTGTTCTTCTTTCATCCTTCAATTCATTGGATAATTCATTGAATCTCCTTGGAGTAATGATAACGTGTGCGGTCAAATAATGATGATCTCTAATGAAACTAGCAAGTTCTCGGATTCTGGGCAATGACAATTCTTTGCTGTCCATTACTCCTTGTGCTTGAAGTTCATAGATTTGTTCCTGGCTAGCCGCTACGGCAGCAACGACCATAGGACCTAACCATTCACCCTTTCCCGCTTCATCAGATCCTATGATGATTGGTTTCGTCGTTTTCTCGGAGATCTTTGGTAGCGTCTCTAAAATCAGTTTTCTTGCAGTTTCTTTATTTGCAACTATTTTACCAGTTGTGTAAGCTATAATTAGGCAGTCACCATATTCCACTCTGAACACTTCATAAGGGTTTGTTGTTTCTAATTGTTTAACATCTGGTCTACTAAGTAGCAAATTCTTCAGCAATGGAATTTCGCTCGTCTTTACTTTGATTACTACTTGAGCCAATTCCATCGCCCACTATAATAGCTCAAATATTTCAATAGTTGTGTCTCTGGCGAAAACAGCTTCTTCTTTCGCAGTAGAAGCGCCTCCATGCGCTATCTTATTTCTCAGGTCGCGGATGTCTCGAATCGCTTTAGGTTTGTAGATGGGTATTCGATATTGGTTCTCCAACATTGCCAGCTTTGCCCCGACACTCTCACTCTCTAAGTGTTGTCTTTCACGCGTAAAATGAGACAATTTCTCTGTTACAAGTAGATCCAGGATTATATCACACAAAGTTACGACCACCATCCTTTCGACCTCAGGTTCAGTGGGTATGCTTCGCATAAACTCCAAAATTCTATTGGCTCTGTTTACGCGCACTGTGTCTTGATCCCTTAGCATGTCAACTGCTTCTTTCAAAATGCGCTCCATCTCATCACAAATCGCACTAAAGACAGTTTGGATCTCTGGAGACGACTTAATCTCAACGTTAGCATTTGTGAATACTTCAATATGCACTTCCCTCGCTAGGCCTGTTCTCTCAAGTCTCGCTTTGAACTTCATATTTTGAGGGATGCTGCTATCTACCTGCATTGCGAAAGATTGTGAAAGCAAAGTTTCAAGTTTCTTCAAACAATCTTGATTGCAAATTCCTGGCACATTTATGGGCTTTCTTAAGGAAGAACTCATATTTTGCTTACCCAAAAAGACTAGGGCACTCTGACTTTATAAGTTTCTAATCAGGAAAAAATGGAAGTTTATATTTTTAACGTTATTTTAAACTAGAAATCAGAAACTTAAGATCAACTCGCTAATGCTCTCTCGAACTCAAAATGCGCGCGCGGAATCAAGAAAAATTCAAGCATGCGCATGACGGCATAGAACAAGATTTGCGAAACACATGCCTACAGCTTGATGATTTCTTCACGTTTCTCAACATTCCAAGCATCCAACATAAAACTAGTTGGTGCCCAACAATGTCCTCTTTTTTCAGCTACTTTTTGACCTAGCTCTTTCATCAATTTCTTGTTCATGCGCTGAATTCTACGGGTAACGTCCCATCTTTTTAAGCCATATCCTGCAAGCTCTGTAGCGATGGCTGAGGGCAGAATACCCCATGCACCCTTCTCAATTAGGCACGTAATGATTTGGGCATCCACCTCGTCTTCACACGCAACTTTCTGGACATAACTCGGCTCAAAACTCATCCACTCACGCAAACCAGCCATCATGGTCCTTGTTCTAAGGTCAATTTGGTCAATTTTTCCCTCCAGAAGTTTCACTCGTTGAAGGATGTACTGTAAGCGGCCAACTTTTTCAGCCCTTGTTCTACGCTTCACAAACCGCTTCTGTGCAGTCTTTTCAGAGTTTTCATGCACAGACTGCACATTCATGCACTTTCAGACATCCTACAGCGCACCTTTCTTGTCTCAAATCAGGTAGGGGAGCGGCGTGCAAAATGAGTCTCCAAAGCGGACAGATTTCGGCTCTTTTCAATGAAAGAAGGCAAAATACAAACTCTCCTAGGAAGCCTCAAAGAATGTTTCCTTTTTGTGCACACTTGAACTTCTCTTGCACCCAAAAATCGTCGACTCGTGAGACTTATCCTCCTATAACGCTCCGTTTCAATCTGTCCACAACTTCGTCTATGGCTCCGTCAGGCGCGTTAGGACGAATCTTCCGAATGTTCTCTGCAACCCAGTACGGAAAGCGGTTTCTGAACGCCTTTCGTCCCTTCTTGCTGGCTTCCCACAGCAAACCCTTAGCTTCCAACGTCTTCATGTACGCCGCATTTGTGGTCTGAGTATAGCCCGTCTGAATTTCTTCAGGCAGAAAAGTCACTTCAGGATCCATACGTAGACAAGCCTTCAAGACAGCGCTTCCCGCTTGCCCACGCCTCTTCAGATCCTGCAGAAAAGCCTCAGCGTCCCTAATCCAACTCTTAATGTTAGAATCTTCCAGCGTTTGTTGAAAAAGCTCCTTCCGCAACTCGTCTTCACGCCTATAAGTTTCCAACTCAGCCTTGTACCTGTCACGCTCTTCTTGCAACGCCTTAACATCCTTGGGAATCAACTCCAAATCCAAATGGTCAGCAGTCTCCACAATCAAATCAGCCCAGTCGCCCCACAACTGTCGAATCTTCTCAAACTTCTCCTCGAATTCTCCAGCTATCTTCTGAGTCTCCGTTAATCGTCCTTGAAGGTCGCCTACTTGGTTCTCTAAAGCCTGAATCTTGCCTAACAGCCTCGACTTCTCTTCAGTCGTCAGGACTTGAGATTCTAGTTCCTTAACTCGGGTTCTCAAACGCTCAGCTTCTAAGCTCAAGGATTCCTTGCCAGTCGTAGCTTCAGAAAGCTGCGACTCTAAAGACTGAACCTTATTCAAAAGCTGCTTTCTCTCACTCTCCAAAGCCTCAACTCTCTTTAGGACGTCTTCAGGAACCGCAGCAAGCGTCACCAGAGGAGCCTTAACAATTTTGGATAAGTCGGCTATGGCATGCTCCAGCTCAGGCGTCTCCACAGCCTTCGCAATAGGCGTCTTACCACCATGCGTGCAAACTCGCTCTTTACTACGTACCTTAATGTGCTCCGCAGTCAGACCTCTCACGAACGCCGTTCCCTTAGGCAACTTCTGAATCTCATCAATCTCTTCCTTCGTGAAGCCACTTTCTCGCAACCAAGCCAAATCCGCAGGGTCCACAAGCTTGAAAATAAACCTAGTAGGACACTGGCTCAATACAGCCTTCGCAACCTCAGCCGCACGCCTAGCAATACACACATAGCCTAAACCACGATGCCTACCTCTAGCCGCAACCTCCCAAGCCCAATAAATCACCTTATCCTGCAGCTTCTTAATGCCCGGCAACCTAACCCTGCCAATCTCAGGAATCAAAATATGAGCCTCTTCCATGAACACTACCAGAGGACGATTGTATTCTGCCTCAGCCTCGTACAAGGCCTCAAGAAAATTCCCCAAAATAGCATACTGATCCGCCATGGTTGCGTTCCTTGAGTCGAGAACAACAGAGTACCCTTTCTCTGCAATGCGCCTTGCCAAAGTCGCAGCAGTTTCAGACGTCACAATCAAATCAGCCTTGTAGCCTTTAGGGCGTCCCACGGGCTTGCCTACAGCAGCAACAATAACAGGATAACGCTCTTTAAGCGTCCAATACTCGCCCTCAGGATCAATAACCACAAAAGGCTGCTTAACCTCGCAAAGCTGTTCACACATCTTTCCAGCTTCGTAGCTTTTGCCAATCCAGCGAATTCCAATGATGGCCAAGGGCTGACTAATCATATAGTCATGCACATCAAGCTCTAAATCTCCATCGCCCTCAATAACGGCTGGCGAAATAACAGCGCTCATTCCAACCTCACCTTCAAAGCCTTACTCCTCAAACTAATGGCAAAGTCCACAACCACACAGCTCTGCGACTCCTTGATCCACCAAGCACACACTTCGCGGATGCATGTAGCCCTCCGTATAGGGCACAGTGGCGGCGGCTTCTCTTCACTGCTCACAGCAAAACCTCCTCACATTCAGTCTCAACACTCGTCCACTCCTTCAAATGCGAACTGTAAAACTCATCCTCTTGCTCTACCACTTCGAAGCGTCCCAGAACCTCAGCCAACTTCCTAGCTATAAGATGATGACACAACGGAACCTTTCCGTCAATGACGCTGAAGTAAAAATCATCACAAGAACAATAGCCAACCACATGGTAAATGAGATATTCCCGGTCTCTGCCAACCACAACCCACACCACTCGCCCGCTGGGCCTAAACACGTACTTCTTCACCCTTCCGTCCTTCAAAGTCTCCCAAGCCCTGTTAAACCGACTACCATAAAGCCTCCAAAGCTCCACAGGGTCGCAGTCGATGCGAATTTTGCTCAAAGCTTCAACAACAACCCTATAGCTCACTTTCACCCTCTCCACTCTGGGGCTTCAGCCTAATCTCACACCAAACCCAGTTAACCACATACTCCGCACCGCAGACCTCGCAAGCCCACTCAGAAAACTTCGGCTGTTCAACACCATGCTCCTCAACAAACTTCTGCAGATCCTCAGGAACAGGAGCAACAATCTCGACTGGCTTAGCCAAAATTTCAGTTTTATTCTCTGGGTTGTCCTTTATGGCGTGAACCAATGCCTCTGTCTTCTTGAAGCTCAGCTTATCCCTTGCAACTTTTGAGACGACACTAGGCTGGTCTTCCTTTGGAAGCTCCGCAATCTCTCGGGCATGAGCCGTTTCTATAACACGTGTTATAAGAGCCTCACGAGTCTCAGGAGCAAGCCTCTCCGCAAGCGCCAATCGATAGCTAACCCACGCCTGGGTCTTCTTAAACCTCTCCGCAACCTCGGTCTGAGTATAACCAAACTGTTCCATCATTTTCTTAATATGCAAGCCCTCTTCAAGCTCTTCTAAACGCTTGCCATGCATCTGATTAACCCGCATAGCCAACAAAAACGCCTCCTCGTCACTCAGTCTTCTAACCTCAGCCCTGACCACTCCATGACCAAGCTTCCTCAAAGCCCGAATCCTATGCTCTCCATCAATCACCTGGTAAGCATTCGGTTTCGTCGGATGCACTCTAACAATGATGGGCTTAAGCTGTCCTTCCCGCTCAATGCTCTCAGCCAACTCGTCAACGTAGTTTTCACTAAACGTCTTTCTAGGCGAGAAAACATCCGTCTCCAACTGCTCCAGCTCAAGATTCACTGTCGAAACTTCGCTCATTTTTTCACCGGCTTACGTGTGAGGAACTGCTTATCTTTCCCTGAGAAGCGATACTCGTAGGCTCCCAGCTCCAGCTTGCCCTCGCATTTCTGCATAGCCTTCGCCAATTCTTCAGCGCCCTTGGTGTTAGCGAAGATCCAGCCAGCCTCTCCCTCTTTCGCAGGCTCCTTCGTCTTGTAAGTGGTCCAAGGCAACCCGTCAAGCTCAGCCATGTCAATCTTCGGAATCTGTGCTTCAGGCTTCGCTTCAACTGAAAGCCACTGGTCCAAAATGCCCTCAAGACCCATCCTAACCGAATGAGCATCCTCACCTTCAGCAGGCAAAGCTTCGAGCTGATAGTACACCTTACTCCACTCACCTTCAGGTCCGTCATGCGGCACAGACTTGCCCTTCCCAACCACAATACGCTCAATCTTCAACCCTCATTCACCTCCCAGAATTTTTCACACCCGACCTCAACTCCTCAATAAGCTTGCTCATCTGCTCTGTCACAGCCTGGAGAGACTCAACCAACTGCAAATGCTCATGCATAGCCTCAGCGAACTTCTCCTGAATCTGAACAAGCCGCTTAACGTTCCCAGGCATCAGCAAATATTCCTTGGCAGCTTCAGAAGAAAGCCAGTCGATCTCTCCAAAAGTCTCGGACTCGTCAATCTTCGCCATGTCATCACTAATTTGCCAATACCGAGAAACCAAGGCTGCAACAGGATCGTACACGCCTAAGTGAATCTTACGGGCTAGTCGACCATCGCCCAACCGTACACCATACTTCAGCCGCAGGTGAGCTGCAACACGATCAGCCTCATCCTTAGCCAACAACAAAAGCTCACTCGGATTCCTACCCTGTACTACATCGCAATAAACCAGAACATGCTTGGTAGTCTGCTCAACAGTCAACCCCAACTCAGAACCAATAAGACTACTCCAATTCACCTTCTCTACTCGGCGCCAGTCAACTGGATTAAATGGCTCCTCCAAAATAGGATACTTAAACACACAATTATGAAGCCTAAACACAAAACCAGGAACCAAACCCTCACATCCAGTGAGAAACTTTTTACATCCCTCAGTCTTCTCGTAAAAGGCTGGCCACCGAGGCCCAACACGCTTCACTAAACCTGCTTTCTCCAGCTTTTTCAGGTAGTAATGAACATGCTGGCGGCTCATTCCAAGGAGCCTAGCCACCTTCGTAGGATAGTTTTCGTCAATTCGCTTGAGGATAGGGATAAGCCGAGTCCGAACACTACAGTTGTAAAATTTTACTTTTGACAATGTTTTTACACCAAGCCTTAAAATCCAACCCTGACACTCCTAAAATTCTTGATTCAGCCTTTCAGACGCCTTCAACTGAGCCCGTTTAAGGTCAATCTCCATGACCCTTTCGTGGAGGCACCTGAGACCCTGCGTAAAAGCGTCGCGCGTGCTGTGAACAATGCCCCTCTCCTTGAGCTGTAGGTAAACCTCAGCCATTTCTCCAGTGATGGGAAACTTGACCCAAATCCTCGGAGGCTTACCTAAACTCAGCACCACTTTAGGCGCCATGACCCTCACCTAGAACTTCTTGAGCCGACAACTTGAGCTTGAGACCCTTCAAAATGACTAGTACACTCCTAATCACCGTGTTCAAGCCGCACTCTCGAGGATAGACAACCGCAGCCTTAGCGTTTGGAACCAGAAACCATTCATAGCCCAGAATCTCTATGACTTCTTTAGGTATGTACGCCGTCCTCTGCTGATTAACGCGGATAACAAACTCAACCATCAAACCACACCCACTAAAGAATCGCCATAAAACCACAAGAATTTTCTGCCCCTCGCAATGGACACTATACATTACAGAGGCTCCCAAAGGACACTGTCCATTAGAGGCTCCAGCAATGGACAGTATCCAAAAACGGACATATCCAAACGCCATTCAAAAGAGAGAGTCTCCCTCTCAGCCGTTGGACGCATCCAGCCTTTTAGTCGTCATCTGACAGCTAAAGATGAGAGCATGATGACAAGATGGCGAGGATCGCAGTCTTTAGAGGGCGAGATGCAAGGCTTAACAAGGCTATTTTCTGGATCCTCGCCCAGCAAGGTCCACTAACAATCTATGACGCATGGCGAAAGCTGAGAATCCAAAGAGATTTCGCATACATACCCTATAACACAGTAAACCGAAGAGTCAGAGCCCTAGAAGAACATGGCTACATTGAAAAAAGTGGAGAAAGAAAAACAAAGACAGGCTTTGCAGCCAAACTGTACCAACTTACAGCTAGAGCTTACCTAGCCATGTTACTGAAAAGGATAGACATAGACGAATTTATCGAGAAAGCAACAGACTCCAAGATACTGAACGCGCTGGCTGCATTTATCTAAAACGAGATAAGTCACGTATCCCGGGCTACCACATCCTAAGCCAGACTTTATACTTTTTTGAGGGTTGTTTTCGCGGATTTCTTTGAGCATTTGCTGTCGTAGGGCAGTGGTCAGTTGAGCTAGCTGGTGGTTCTCTAGTTGGCTGTTGTCGATGACGGTGCGGTTCGGTCTTGTTAGGGCGTCTCTGGTGAGGATTTCTTCTGGGTTTAGTCCCCAAGCGCGGATTATCTCTTTGAGGGCGTCGATCTTGCTGACCCGTGTTTTTGGCTTTATGCTGAGGCCTGACGCGAGGTAGATGCCGCGTAGGTATTCGGTGCCTTTCATTTTGATGTCGTGGTACGTGCTTATCGTGTGGCCCATCATGTACTCGATGTAGTCTGTTTGCATGCCGAGACTGGCCATTTGCGTGCAGAAGAATTTGCGTATGCTGTGGGCGCGGAGGTCGTAGCGTCTCCCCAGTGGGTTTTTGGTTAGCAGTCCTGCTCTGATGTAGAGGTTGTGGATTACTACGTGGAGTGTACTTGTCGCTATTGGACGCGGGTGCTTGTAGAGGTCGTCGCGTATTAGGGGTGAGTCGTCTCTGATGTTTTCTGGTGGCGTTCTGCCTCTGGGGCTGCCTTTTCTTCTGATTTCCAAGTAGTCTCTGAGGTATTCGGCTGCTTCTTGGTTTAGGAAAGTGTCGTAGTCGTGGTATTTTCCTTTGGTGATTTCGGCTTCCACGTGGACGTGGATCGGCACAGCCTGTCTTTCCAGGTCTCGTTTGACGTGCCGGTAGCATAGCTTTACCAGGGTGCCTATTCGGAATCCGCCTAGGGCTAGCATCGTGATTATGACTCTTTCTCGAAGGTTGGCTATATCTAGGATTTTTTGTAATTCTTCGGGTGTTGGTGCTCGGTCTTCGTATACGCCTCTTTTGCTTAGGCTGTAGGGCAATTCGAGTTTTAGTCCGTTGCAGCGGAATAGGGCTTTAACGCCTTTGACGTGGTTGCTGACCGTGCCCGGTGCCAAGTTTTCGGCTTGCAGGTTAGCGACGAAGTCGTCGAGCATGCGGCTGGTTTGGGCTAGAGCTTTGGGTTTCGGATCGCCGTCTTGGTCTTGGCAGCTTTTGACGAGCTGGTCTGGCGGTGTGTTTAGCCATTTGCTGAAGCGGTGTACTCCGTATATGTACTGGTAGAGTGTTGCTTGGCTGCCTGTTCTGTGGCGTAAGAGGTGTTTTGCGAGTTCGAGAGTTGTTTGGTTGTCGAAGGTGAAGGTTACTAGGGCTGGCATTTTCGTCAATAGAGCGTCTATGATGTATTGGTGTAGTTTCTGGTCGGCTGGCGTCTGCGGTTCTGGCATTGAAAGCGTTAGAGGTTTCTGGAGTTTGTAGCCTCGGGAGCTTTCCGTTATGGTTACGGTTTTCATTTGTCTGCTCCCGTCCTGTTTGGCTGAGTTTTTCGCTTCTTTGGCTGAAGCGCATACTCATCTTTAACTAACGCTCTGCGAAATTTAAATGGCAGTTTGAAGCTTTTTGTAATGGTCGAGGATAGAGCAGACGCAGCTCCAGAACGCAGTTCTTGAGGATCACGATGCCGTTTCCTTGGCCATTCAACGTTTCAAGACTTTGAACGGTCCGCCCGTTTCTTGTCTGTGAAAACCTTGGAAAGACTTATCTGTCTGTATCCCCTCCTCCTTGAGGGGATGCACGATATTGCAAACACACAAAAGCAGAAAGGAAGTCGAGGACAGGCTATCAAAGATAGAAGGACACGTTCACGGTATCAGAAAAATGGTTGACGAGGATCGAGGCTGCCCGGATCTTCTTCTCCAGATAGCGGCTGTTAGATCCGCCCTAGACAAAGTTGCCAAGATCATTCTTGAAGATCATATAGAAACCTGTCTGTTTGAAGCTGTGAAGTCAGGAAAAGCTGAAGAAAGCATGGCTGAACTGAAAGAGGCGCTTTCCAAACTCATCTAGGGCAACGAGTTGTGCATTGGATTCTTCAGTCGAAGGGACACCAAGAATGATTGAAAAATGGAAGATCGCTGTAATTTCTTCATGCGTAGCCCTCACTTTGATAGGTTGGCTTTCATCAGTACTATCGCTTTTTTCGGCACCAGTGAGCACCAATCTCGCGTTGGCCGCAGCTGCAATTGGGGCCTCATTCATAGCATTTAGTGCCGTAGCATCTTTGCGCGAAGGTGTCTTCGGGGTTGATGTCCTTGCAACTGTAGCCGTCGTCGTATCGATCGCAGTCGGCGAGTATCTAGCTGCAGCCGTGATCGCAATAATGCTGGGCGGAGGCGAAGTCCTCGAGGACTTCGCTTCAAGCCGAGCTTCCAGCGCGATAGAAAAACTGATAGAAGATTCTCCAAAAACTGCCATCGTAATCAGAGATGGAAAAGAAATCGAAGTGAAAATCGACGACGTGAAAATAGGAGAAACCGTCATAGTCAAACCTGGCGGGAAGATCCCGGTTGATGGTATCGTCTTGAATGGTGACGCCACCGTGAATCAGTCATCTATAACCGGCGAGTCAATGCCAGCAGAAAAATCCGCCAACGACAAAGTCTACAGCGGAACAATCGTCCAGCTTGGGGCCTTGGAAATTAAGACGACAGCGGTGAAGGAGCAAAGCACCTACGGAAAGATAATACAACTGGTCAAGGAAGCGGAAGAGAACCGCGCCCCAATAGAACGAATCGCTGACAAATACGCAAAATACTTCACGCCAACGATCCTCGCCATAGGAATCGGAGTCTACGCCCTAACACGAGATCCACTACGGCTTGCTTCAGTTTTCGTCATCGCCTGCCCATGCGCCCTAGTTTTGGCAACCCCTACGGCAATCGCGGCAAGCATAGGCAATTCCGCAAGAAAAAGAATCCTGATTCGTAACGGAGAAAGCTTGGAGAAACTGAGCATGGTCGACACACTGGTTCTTGACAAGACTGGAACAATCACGAGAGGCCACCCTCAAGTGGTAAACATCACAGGATTCAACGGCCACACGGAGTCTGAGGTCATAGGGCTCGCAGCCTCAGCCGAAAAAATGTCAGAGCATCCGGTGGCCAAAGCGATAGTCAGCAAAGCGGAAGAGATGAAGATCAAAGTTGAAGCATCAAATTGCTTCAAAGTCCACCCAGGCCTCGGAGTCAGAGTCGACTGCAATGGAGACAGCATAATAGTGGGCAACGAGAGAATGCTGACACAATACGCTGTCTCTTTGGACAGTGATGAAACAGGCTTTCTTAAAGAGCATGCAGGAACTGGTACAACGATTTTTGTGGCAAAAGATGGCACCGTAATCGGAGCAATCTCACTATCAGATACGCTAAGAGACGATGCCAAAGACGCCCTAAACAAGGCTAGAATCAATGGCGTGAAAAAAATCGTGATGCTAACCGGCGACAATGAACACACGGCCAAGCTGGTTGGGGAACAGATAAGTGTTGATGAAGTAAAGTCCGACTTGATGCCTTCTGACAAAGTAGACTATGTAAAACAGCTTCGAGCTCAAGGTCACCATGTTGCAATGGTAGGCGACGGCATCAATGATGCGCCAGCATTGGCTAGCTCCGACGTGGGAATAGCAATGGGTCTGACAGGAACAGACGTATCCATCGAGACAGCGGGAATAGTCCTTGCAACAGACGATCTTAACAAGATTCCGAAACTGTTCAGGATCAGCAGGGCAACAATAAGGATAATAAAAACCAATATCGCAATCGCGATGGCCGTCAACGTTCTCGGAATCGCTCTTTCAACATACGGCATTCTTCCGCCTTTGTTGGCTTCCGCAGTTCATGAGAGCAATGCGCTAGTTGGCTTGTTCAATTCACTTAGACTTCTTCGTGTAGATTGACTTCAATAAGCGTGCCCCTCTGTTTTCTGTCAATCTTCCCGATCATCGTTGCTCGGCGGTTGCTAACGATGCATGAAGAGCGTCAAGAACAAGAATACCTTTGTGAATTGTCTCGCTATCTGTCTTTGATGTTTTCTCTAGACCTTTTAGCACATAACACAAACCCAAGGTTTCCTTAAACTTCACCTTTTCCGGGTTTTCATCTGCATCAATTTCGAAATCATGGATAAAGGTGCCTATTTTCACAGCAATCTGGTCTCTTATGCCGTACTTTTCAACTAGAACATCGTAGGTTGTCTTTTTCATTTCGACTGGTTTGATCTCTGCCTTTGGCAGGGTGAAAGCAATTGCCCCACTTGGTGTCGGATCGTCCTCGGAAATGAATTCGAATCTGGCCTTCTCGTCAATGAATCTCTTGATTAGCCAAGCAGAAGCACATCGGTCAACATGAGGATTGTGCCGAGTGACCCATAGCATAGAATCACTCTTTAAGAGAACGTGCGACCTATTCCTTTAACTTCTTTTTCAAGAATTCTCTTCGTTCTTTTCTGTCCAGTTTTTCGATGTCTGCTTTATATTTTTCACGTATCAGTTTCAGCCTGCAGTTAGTATATAGCGCGTCGTATACGGGGCTTGCCTTGGCGATGGTTTCATAGTCGTCTTTTGAGACAATGCCGAAGCCTGTCATAATAGCTTCCATTCCCGATGCCTCAGGGGCCATCTCCATCTTGTCAGTGTCGGCAGCTCGCACTATTTTGGCGAGTTCCAGAACAGCAGCGTCTGTTATCTTGTATTTCTCAATTACAGCATCGAAACTGCACTTATCTCCGTGATGCCCGAGCTCAACGCCGGGCGCGTCGTACGGTATCGCCTTCTCTTTCTTTACAGTTTCCTCAATCTTTTCAACGGGAACGAAGATAAATTCAGCTTTAGGATCAACGAACCTCTTAATCAACCATGGACACGCTGTCCTGTCTACATGCACGTGTTGTCGTGTCACCCATTTCATCGTTTTCACCAACGATATCTAGAAACGCCCGACTAATAAGCAATGCCAATTTCTTCAGTCTATATTCGTCGACGAACAACTCTGGAAGACTAGGGAACAATTCCCCCCCATCAATGACGCTTTGTAGCTTCCTTCCAGTTCAAACTGAAGCTAGCAACACAAAAAAAGAGGGAAGATGAGCGATTTCTCCGAGGCTGAAAAGTATAAATTCTTGCCTAGGCGCTAATCTCTCCCGGGCTACCATTGCTCAAGCATGAATTCATACTTTTTCGTCTTGGGATTCGCGGATTTCTTTGAGCATCTGTTGTTTCAATGCAACGCTTAGTTGGTGCAGCGGACTTTTTCGAGCTGATTGCGGTCCTGTGTGGCTCCGTTAGGGCTTGTCGGGTAAGGATTTCTTCTGGGTTTGTGCGCTTGTTTTCCTTTTCAGAAATCTCTTCGTTAGTTTGCCTACGTCTACCTTCAAAAGAATAAGCGTGACAACTATGGTTAGAACTATCGAAAGGGCTGCCATGGCTTCGGGGCTGAGCCACTCCGAAAAGGTGCTCTTAGTCCAGCTTCCCAAGAACGCACCCGGCACCGTAATTGAGAGCTTTCCAAGGAAGAAGGCTGTGAAAAACTTCACTGGACTGTATTTCAAAAGACCCAAAGGTATAACCACAGGCTCGTCAGGAATGGGCGTCGCAGCCGCCACGAAGAGAAGAAGAAACGCCCACCGCTTGACTTTCAACGCCTCTATTTCTAGGCGTTGGCGCTGTTTCTCTCCCAAGTGCTTACTGACGAAAAAGGTAATCAAGTAGTGTATGCTTTTTGCCAAAGTGGATCCTAGCGCAACGAGGAAGCCCAATATTACCAGAATGGCTGGATCTCCAACGCCTAAAATAATGGCCGCGTTTGAAGCTATGAGCAGGTTTGAAGGGCCAGCGAATGGTATGAGATTTAACCCAAAAGAGGTCAACAATACGACCAGTAACTCGATAAGTAACGTCATTCTAAGGTTCCCGCATTTTGTGTAAAAGAGGAATAGCCGATTAATAAACCGAGCTACGCAATTTCCCAAAAAGGACGCCGAATTATGTTTTAACCCCGATAATTTAAACCGATATGAATTCGCTCATTTCTCCCATGTATTCGTTATAAAAATCATCATGTTCTGAAGGTTCAGCTTCTCAGTTTGAGAAATTTAAACGAGATAAGTCATGTATCCCGGGCTACCAAACGCTAAATTTTGCGTGCGCGCATTTTTGTACGACTCATAGTTTGTGATCCGAATCTGCTCTTGCATGCCTCACATTCACAGTCAACGGTGCGACCGCTTGCGACATTTCTTCTTACAGCCCATCCTAGAAGAGGTATAATCGATTCTCTAAGTTCCACACCGTCTTTTGTGAGCGAGTATTCAACTCGCGGAGGTATTTCAGCAAAAAATTCTCTTTCGATTAAGCCTTCTGCTTGCAGCTCTTTAAGCCTATCTGAAAGGGTTCTTGGGCTGATGCCACGCAACTCTTCCATAATTCTGTTGAACCTTAACCTTCCGTAAATCCCAATTGCGTTGATAATAAGAAGGGCCCATTTTTTGCTAATAGCGCTCATGAAACCTTCAAGAGGACAGAAACAAGGGCTGTCACTTTTATTGTTCATAGTTACTTACCTTCTCCACATCAAGTATGTGACTATAAACTTTGTAATTTAAATACTATACCTTTGATAGTTACTTTATCGAGGAAAACGAATGGCTAGTATGGAGGAAAAATGTTGGAAGATAGGTCTAGAGAAATTGAAAGCATAAGAAAGAGATGGGACGAGCATGCTAAGAGATACGATAAATGGTACGAGACTTTCAAGGGGGCTGTTGAACACCGTATTGATTTGGAGCTGCTAAAGGGACAGCTCCCCCAAAACAGAGATGCAAAGATCCTAGATGCTGCTGGCGGTACTGGGAGGATAACACTCCCTTTGGCGAAGATGGGTTACTCGGTTACTCTATGTGATATCTCCCCAGGAATGCTAAATGTGGCAAGGCAAAAACTGCTTAGAGCGGGAGTCTCAGATAAAGTAGAGATTCATGAGTGCGATGTTTGTAAACTTCGTTTTGCCGACGAGAGTTTCGATTTTGTCCTCTGCTGGGATGGAAAAATTGAGGCCGCGAAAGAGCTTATACGAGTGACAAAGAAGGGAGGAAAGATTTCAATGTTCCTAATGAACAAATATGGTGCCGCTATTAGTAAGTTTCGCGGAGACCCCGCTTCTGCTCTTGCTCTTTTAAGATCAAAATCGAGTTACGTCTACGATGAAGAGGCGAAATACGTGGCTGTTAGCGTGGAAGAGGCCAGAGAACTTTTCGAGAGGGAAGGAGTCAAGGTTATCGAGATCTACGCCGTTTGCGGTATGTTGGATTTACTCTCTGTTCCAGAAAAAATTCAAAAATCTCGCAATTGGGATGAAACGTTCTTCAACCAGGTGACTGAGATACTATTGAGGTTAAGTAAAGAACCTTCGGTTAAAGGGTTGTCAAGACACTTGGTTTTATATGGAGAGCGATTTTCAAAAGAGTGGCCCACAGTAGTGCCATAATACAGAATTGTGCTGTAACTCCGATATTTTGAACCGATATTTGAACCTAAACCGGGCTACCGTTCATAATCCTGCATTCCTGTTAGAGAAAACTAACAGATAATGATACAAAAGGTCCTCTGTCCTCAAAAGTTTGAAGCCTTCTCTCTCAAAGAGACCTATCGCCCGCCTCTTGGAAACCCTAATGGAAACCGGAGGCCCAAAACCAGTATCCGCCTTCTTGAAATCAACTATCAGCGCCTTCCCACCATGCCTGAGCACCCTTCGCATCTCCTCGATCATCCGCTCCTTGTCACCGAACTCGTGAAGGGTGTTCACCGATACCAAGAGGTCAACGCTTCCATTCTCAAGTGGGATCTGATTCTCTCTCGAGAGCACAGGCACGATGTTAGTAATTTTTAACTTCCGAATCTTTTGCTCAAGAAACTCCAGCATCTCCTCT
>Ga0315308_1000087_pt1 | contig 44293 bp, 49 predicted proteins | sample TDP3_MG_FD_203078 | JGI IMG/M metagenome (GOLD analysis project Ga0315308, IMG submission 203078) | Freshwater sediment microbial communities from Lake Towuti, South Sulawesi, Indonesia - TDP3 | ecosystem: Environmental > Aquatic > Freshwater > Lake > Sediment | place: Indonesia: South Sulawesi...
GCCAAAACAGTCCATGAGGCTGGTGGGTTACTCTATTACGACGGTGCAAACCTAAACCCCATATTGGGTAAGGCTCGACCAGGCGACATGGGCTTCGACATAGTCCACATAAACATCCACAAAACCTTTAGCACGCCTCACGGTGGAGGCGGTCCAGGAGCAGGACCAGTTGGCGTTTCTGAGGAATTAGCCAAGTTTTTGCCTGTTCCCCGCATAGTCTTTGATGGAAAACGTTACCGTTTAGACTATGACAAGCCGCAAAGCCTTGGGAAAATTCGGAGCTTTTACGGAAACGTCGCGGTTTTGTTGAAGGCTTACGCTTACATTTTGGGTTTGGGCTCTGAGGGATTAAAGGAGGTGGCTGAGGTTTCCGTTTTGAACGCTAACTACCTGATGAAGAAGCTTAAAGAAGTCAGGGGTTTGGTGCTTCCCTACAACAGCGAGAAACCAAGAAAGCATGAGTGCGTCTTCAGCGCCAAGCCTTTAAAGAGTGAGGCGGGGGTCTCAGCCTTAAACATTGCCAAGCGCTTGCTCGATTATGGATTGCACGCGCCGACAATCTATTTTCCGCTCATTGTTGATGAGGCGTTGATGATTGAGCCTACGGAAACTTTTGAGAAGGAGGAACTTGACCGATTCGTCGAGGCTATGAGGAGAATCAGCGAGGAAGCCTTTACGAATCCAGAAGTAGTCTTGAAGGCGCCGCACAACACCGCTGTTTCGCGGTTGGATGAGGTGAAGGCTTCGCATCCTAGGACTATGGCTTTGAGTTGGCGCATGTATCTTAAGAGAAGCAGACAAAATCTGTAGTTTTACCGCAATAGTTTATATGACGCATCAGCCATTATTCATGAAAAGACAAGTGGATGTGGAAAGAGCTTGACAGAACTGGAAGATAAAGTGCGTGAAGCTGTTGGCAAGGTTGTCGACCCTGAAACCGGTCTGACCTTCGCCGAGATGCACATGATTAAAAGCGTTAAGGAGGAAGAACCGGGCGTTGTTAAGGTTGACTTTATCCCTTCAAGCCCCTTCTGTCCCATCGCTTTCAAGCTGGCTATGGATGTCAAGAATGCGGCTGTGAAGGCTGCTGGGGTCAAGAAGGTATTAGTCTATTGTCGCGGTCACATGATGGAACAGCAGATTAACGAGATGGTGAATAAGGAACAACAAAAATAGCCCAATTCGCTTCATTGCTTTATCTTTTATGCGAGAGTTTTGGCTATGCGTGTTAAGGGCGGGCACGAAATCTATTGTTGTGGAGCCCGTGTTCGGATTTCAGAAAAGGGCGTAGAGGTTTTAACCGAGCCCACGGTTGAGTACTGCCCATTACATGAGGCTTTGTATGGAACCAAGAGGATTGATGCTGAAGCTGTGCGGAGAAGCGTGAAAATGAAGGTTGCCGGGTTTGGCTTCTGCTGTGGAAACCGCTTTTTTGACGCTGAGCCAATTGTGGCTTATGGAGCTTCTGAGATGATGCGGGTTTGGCTTGAGAGAGGGCTTGTTGACTGTGCGGTTGTTGTTTGTGAGGGAGCCGGAACGGTTATAACAGCAAACGGCGAGCTTGTGCAATCCATCGGCGCGCGTTTAACGGGCATAATCAAGACTTCGCCTATCCAAGAGATTATTAAACAAATTGAAACGAACAGCGGGGTTGTTTTGGATAAGGCTAGCGCACGGATTGACCAAATTGAAGGTGTTAAACGGGCTTTCGATTTAGGCTTTAAACGTGTTGCCGTGAGCGTTGCTGGCTTCCAAGCGAAGGCTATCAGCGAAATTAGAAGATTTGAGGCTAGTGCTGGGTTAGATGTTTTGGTATTTTCTGTCTGCAACACCTGCGTGGACAAGACGCATGTGGAGCACATAGCCAAGGCGGATGTTGCATGTGCAAGTGCTTCGAGACTGCTTCGAACAGAAATCGGCAGTAAGGCATTGCTGCAGTTGGGCGTGACAATACCGGTTTACGCCTTAACCGACAAGGGCAAAAGGCTTGTTTTGGCTTATCTAGCAGAGTTTAAAGATAGACTTGTTGTTTTCAGAAAAAACAAGCTGCCATATCAAGTGAAAGGTAAGGGTCCAAAACTTAAGGACTATGCAAACAACCAAAATCCTTGAAAGTGGAATACCTCCCGCAAACTTCCTTTTTCGTCCGCGAATAGTCTTATTACATACGTAAACAGAGCATTTAGATTAATCAGGTGTAGTTTCATGGACAAATGGAAATATTATGATATTTGCCTTAAGAGGCACTTGTTATGCAATCCGATAAGCGAAGAGAAGTTCGAGAGATTATGCAGACTCCTCAGACTAAAACAAGGAGCACGCGTTTTAGACATAGGTTGTGGAAAAGGGGAATTTCTAGTCAGGTTAGCAGAGGTATATGACGTTTCAGGCGTGGGTGTAGACATATCGTCTTATTGCATTCGAGATTGCCTAGAAAAACATCGGAATCGCGTTCCAAACTCCGACATCAAATTCATAGAAATAGACGGTGCAGACTACGTACCTGAATCCTATGAGTCTTTCGATTTAGCCATGTGCATAGGCGCAAGCTGGGTGTACGGCGGCTACCGTGGAACAATACAAGCCCTAAAGAAGATGACAAAACCAGGCGGATTAATAATGGTGGGAGAGCCGTTTTGGCTGAAAGAGCCAAGTGAAGAGTATTTGAAGGCGGATGGATTTCGGAGAGACGAGTATGGCACCCACTACGATAATGTGAAATTTGGGGAAGAGGAAGGGTTGACCTGCCTTTACACGCTTGTAAGCAACCATGACGATTGGGACCATTATGAAACGCTCCACTGGTGGGCAGTAGATGAGTATACAAGGGCTCACCCTGAAGACCCGGATGTCTCAGAGCTATTGGAACAAATCAAGCGAGAAAAAGAAACCTATCTTCGCTGGCGGAGGGAGACACTGGGTTGGGCCATATATGTTTTTAGAAAACCATGAGCCTGCCGAGAAAATAGAAGAATCGACGACCAAAACACTTAAGTGTCAATGCAAATGTTATGTGTTTTGTCAAATGTAAGGTGTTGAATAGTTTGGCTGTCGAAGGTTTTTCGGGAAGCAGACAACCCGTAGACGTGAAAGTAGGCGAATTAACGCCGGATTCCAGAGCCGTGAACGTCACAGCAAAGGTGGTCTCAAAGACCGAGGTCAGAAACATAGCCGCTGGAAGAGACGGAGCACCGCACAGAGTCTGTGACGCTTTGGTCGGCGACGAAACAGGCTGCGTCTACCTAACCCTGTGGGACGACAACATCGAAAAGGTGAACGAAGGCGAAACCATAAGCATAGGAAACGGCTACGTAAGCCTTTTTAGAGGTAACATGCGCTTGAACGTTGGCAGGTACGGCACACTAGAAGTCGCAAAGGAAGCACTAGCTGGCGAAGTGAACACCGAAAACAACATGTCCAGCAAAGTGTATGAGCAGCAGAGACGTCCATTCAGAGGGCGAGGAAGAAGAGACTTCGGCGGAAGAGAGAGAAGAGGCGGATACAGACAAAGAAGATACTAACAGCTTTCCACTTCCGAAAAATTTCCAGTTATTTTCTTCTAAGCAATGTCGTAGGTCTGTTTATTTTCTTTGCGTTTTCTAGTGGTTCTGCCAAGTTGAAGCTGTTATACCATCCTATAAATTCGAATTTTCCATTCTTTTCGACAAGTTCCAGGAATTCTTGTGGAAAAACTACTTTGTCCACCTTCTCTGTTTTGAAAACCCTTGTCTTTCCGCTTTCTATCACTTCAACAATTACTTTGCCGATGATTTTCTGTTCAACAAGGCTTATGGGCACCATTTCCCACGTCACATTCACTGTTAATCCATTCTTTATTACTGTCCAGCTTTGACCGCCCAGCCTCGTCCAATCAAAATCAATGGAAGCATCAATTAAATATAAGCCACCATTTCTCAAGCAACCTGCGACCGAGTCCAAATGCGAAAGAAAATCCCTGTTTGATTCGATTGCGAGTGAGCCCAACATGCAGAAGGCGAAATCAAACTTTTTCCTTGGTTTGAATTTTCTCATATCCGCATAAATAGTTCCTATTCTTATTCCAGCTTTCTTTGCCTTTTCCAAAGAATACTCAAGCATCGCTTTACTCAAATCCAAACCAGTAAAAGCATAGCCGCGCTTGACTAGTTCCAACATGTAGGGGCTCGGTCCACACCCGATGTCAAGAACCTCCTTGACCTTAACTTTAGAAAACTTCTCAATGCATTGCTCGAAAAAGTCCACTTCTCTGCCTATGTCTCTAAAGCTGAAGGCAACCTCATAATAGGAAGGATAATCATACAAATCAAGCGGTTCTTCCTTGCTTTCCATGAATGTCTACCTTTGGAGATAAGTTGAACTTCAGCCGATTTAAAGGTTGATATAATCGTTCGAAGAGTAATTCTTTCACAATCATGTAGAGGACAACCTTCCCGCCAAACGGGTCTACGAAAAGATAGGCTTCCAAAAGACAGAACACGCTCTTCTAGGCTTTAAGGCAAGTGAATTGTGAGGCTGTCGGTTAATGCTAAGAGGCAACTTGCCTCATGCTGTTTCTTTGAGGTTACCGCAATCTTTAAAACTCTAATGTCCAAAACATCAACATCTCATCAAAGGAGAAAACTCTAATGTCCCAATCCAAAAAAGAGGAAAGGAAACCAACGGTGGAGGAGTTGTTGGCGAAAGCCAAGAAACCATCACAATTGGCTCCACCAATGCACAAGTTTTATGAAGGAAAGGTTCAGGTTATGCCGAAATGCGCCATAACAAGTCCTAAAGATTTTGCAGTATGGTACACGCCTGGCGTAGCTGCTCCGTGCAAGGAAATTCAGGCGAATCCGGACAAGTCCTTTGAACTTACAAACCGCTGGAACTACGTAGCCGTGGTTTCAGACGGCACCCGCGTGTTGGGTTTAGGCGACATAGGTCCAGAGGCAGCCATGCCAGTAATGGAAGGAAAAGCCCTCCTATTCAAATATTTAGGCGGCGTAGATGCGTTTCCAATCTGCCTAAAAACCAAAGACCCAGAAGAGATCATCCGCGCATGCGAACTTATTGAACCGTCCTTCGGAGGCATAAACCTAGAGGACATAGAAAAACCGAAGTGCTTCTACGTTCTGGAAAAGGCAAGAGAACGCGTGCAAGTTCCAGTTTGGCACGACGACCAACAAGGAACGGCAACAGTGATATTGGCTGGTTTGGTTAACGCCTTCAAAATAGTTGGCAAGAAACCGAAAGAAAGTCTAATAATCTTGATTGGCGCGGGTTCAGCCAACATCCGAACAGCCTACGTTCTGATAAGATGGGGAATGAAACCAGGCAATTTAATAATGGTAGACACTAAAGGCATAATCTATCCAGGCAGAAAAGACATAACAAAAGAGGAAGACCCGTGGAAATTCGAACTGGCAAATAAAACAAATGCGGAAGGCAGAAGAGGCGATATAGCAGAAGCCTTCAAAGATGCAGACGCCGTCGTAGCCGCATCAAAACCAGGACCGGGCACGATAAAGAAGGAATGGGTAGCCACGATGGCTGACAACTCAATAGTCTTCGCCTGTGCGAATCCGATACCTGAGATATGGCCTTGGGAAGCCAAAGAAGCGGGAGCCCGCATAGTAGCCACTGGCCGAAGCGACTTTCCAAACCAAGTCAACAACAGCCTAGGCTTTCCAGCCATTTTCCGAGGAGTCTTGGATGTGAAGGCAAAAACGGTAACAGACGACATGTGCATAGCGGCAGCCCAGGAACTCGCAAAATTCGCAGAAGAGCGTGGAATACATGAAGAGGATATTCTACCGAGAATGGAGGAATGGGAAGTCTTTCCAAGGGAAGCGGTGGCGTGTGCATTAAAATCCATGGACCAAGGAGTAGCAAGAATCAAGCTGAGCAGACAAGAGCTGTATGAAAGAGCGGTGGCGATAATCCAAAACGCTAGAGAATCCCTAAAAGTGCTAATGAAACAGGGATTAATAAGACAGCCGCCGCCGGAAGAGGAACTACTAAAGTAGAATGAGGCTGAATCAAACAAAAGATAACCACAAAAATACCAAATTTCCGTCTTTTTGCCTGAAAAATTCAGAAAATTATTTAAACTCTTTCACAGCACATAGATGGGATAGGGAGAAAACAATATGCGTTCGGATTACGCCCTCTATACGGTAGCAATAATACTTTTCATTCTGACGTTCATAGTGCTTGCCTATCCACCAGACCTCAAGGAGTTATGGATTGTAACAACAGCCGTGCTGGGTCTTCTCTTCATAGGCCTTGGCTACACCCAGAGACCAAAACCCAGAGTAATAACAATCGAAGCACCGGCCCCGGCACCAGCACCGCCAGCAGCCACGGAGGCTGTGAAAGAGGAAAAACCCGAAATCGTCGTGGAAGCGATACCTGCACCCATACCTCCAGTGATGGAGCTTACAGGAGTGAAGGGTATTGGAGAAAGGCGGTCAGAACAATTGAAAGCTTTGGGCATAAATAGCGTTGAAGATTTAGCCAAGGCTTCACCGAATGATTTGGCTGCAAAACTGAAGATTTCGCCGAAAATCACTGAAAGATGGATTGAAAACGCAAAGAAGCTCCTTGAGAAATCCTGAAAAGGGTTCAGAAAGAAAGCTCTAGTTTACGATATTTAAGATTCTTATTATATTCCTTCTCTCCAACCTTCTTATAGCATCTAAAAACTCATTCTTTTTCTTTCCAGTTAACTTGAAGCTTTGAAGCATATCTTTTACGGGCATCTGCGGCTTGCCAAAGCTTGCGCTTCTTTTATGAAGGTGTTTAACTACAAGCCTTTCTAACCTTCCACATCTCCAAGTAGTATTGCGAATGAGAACCACTATAGCCTTGACAAGCCTCTGTGTTTCACTGTTTTTTCTTTCAGTCAAACTCCTTCACAAGTAATATTTCGACAACAAACCTTTTAGGGTTTACCTTCAAAAAACTTTAGAAACCTCAAAATCCAAACAAGAAAGTGCTAAGAGGTGGAATGAGGAGGACTAAATGCTGAAGGGACAAGTTGGTAGGATGTGTTTTTCCCGCATCCTCGAGGGTGAGGACTTGGCTGAAGCCATTAAGAAAAGAGTAGAAGAGAGCGGGATAAAAGCAGGAATATTCATTCTCATTGGAAGTTTAGACGAGGTCGTGCTGGGATACTACAGAGATGGGCAATACAATTCTATTCGTTTGGGCGGTCCTTTAGAAATAGCTTCGTGCATGGGGAATATAGCGGTTGACGAAAAAGGCGACGTAATGGTTCATGCGCATGTGGTTGTCTCAAATGAGAACGGCGAAGCCTTCGGTGGTCACTTGATGAAGGATTCTCGTGTGGGCGCGACAGCGGAACTGGTGATAATTGAAGGGGTGGGAGTGAACTTGCAGAGATTTTTTGACGAGAAAACAAAGTTAAAATTGTGGAGGTTGGGTTAAATCCTTTCGCAGGTATATCCCGTGGGCGTTTCCATAATAATTTTTGAGTCTTGCAACTTTTTTGTATCCAAGCTTTTGGTAGAGGCTCAACGCGGCGATATTGTCTTCCCGCACTTCAAGGACGCACGATTTAACGCCCTTTCCTTTTAAGATATTTTCGATCTCTTGCAGGAGCCTTACTCCAATTCCTTTTTGACGGTGGGTGGGTGAAACGTCTATTGTGAGTATATGACCAGCTAGTGAGTTTCTTTCAAAGTGTATCATGCCAATAATGAAGCCTACGATTTTGTCGTTTGCTTTGGCAACCAAACTTACAGAATTATAATCGGTCAGCAGGTGGGCGATCTGCTGCTTCGTGAATGCCTCTCTTTTGAAACATTCCGTCTCGATTTCATACAGCCTATCCAAATGTCGGATTGATGCATCCTCTATTGTTAATGGCATTTGAGACATCTGTTCAACATGAGGTTAAAGCAGAATTTAGGCTTTGCCCATTATATTGCCTGTGCTTGCTGTCTTTATCGCTTTGATCTCAAGCCATTGCTGCGCCGCAAACCCTATGAAAAATCTGAGCCACAAGGTTAAAATTCTGTTTAGAATCGTTGCTGTTGCACTTATGTCTGGCGGAACGCCCAACACGATATACAATGTTGTCATCGTTATCTCTGGCAGTCCCACCTCAAACGGCACACCAATCGGTATAGACCTCACGGCAACAACTATTGAGTATGTTACAATTATCACAGTCAATGACACTGGAAAACCTATGGAATAGAAAACGAGATAGTCAATTCCTAGGCTGAGAAGCCATGCAAGAACATAAAGAAACGATGAGGCTGAAAGGGTCTTTTGAGCGTGCCCAAACTCTCTCATCGAAGCGTGAAACATCCTCGCTGCTTCAACCGCTTCTTCTCTAATCTTTGCTAGTCTCCAGCGTCCTCGACTGATGTATTCAGCAAATCTTATCAAAGCGTCGACGATTTTCAGGGTCCACTTTTCCTTAACACATAGAAGGATCAGCAACACTAGAAATGCTGTTATCGCAGATGTCAGGAACAATGTTAGGTTGAGAACGATTCCACTCAGTTGCCCTCTGATTATTAGAAGGCTTATGCCCAAAAGTAGGCTTGTGATATTTACAGTCATGCCGATAAGCCTATGGGTAACAAGGGAGGCGACAACTTTCCCGGTTGTTTTATCCTGTTCTCTGGTGACCAGATATATCCTTGAGATTTCTCCGCTTATGGACTCTGCTGGAATGATTATATCCATGAATATACCGTACCAAACGTAAAGGAAGGACTTCACAACAGAAAGTTTCACGGAGAGAAAGTTGACCAGAGAACGCCATGACAAGGAAAAGAAAAATGTTTGAAGTATGAGAAAGACTATTGCCCAAGAGTATATAGAGGGGTCAATGCGCTGCTGAACAGTCGCAATTATCTTTGGAATATCCACGTTGAAGAAGTAAAGGTATGCGAAGAAGGCTATTAGACCCAGCGCTGGCAGAAGGAAGGTTTTCCATGTGACTTTAAACTTCATTGAAGCCATTAAGGTCTGCACCTGACAGTGAAAGCAAAAGGACTCGGAGCATAATTATATATTTTACCCATTTCCGCCACAAAATCGTCAATTTTTGAGAGATATCATCATCCCAAGATTTAATTATGTTGACATATTAATGTTTCAGTTGGTGTCGTTGTTGAAATTGAAGGGTGTTCACTTTCTCCTCACATACAAGTGCGACCTGGAATGTGACCACTGCTTTGTCTGGGGAAGCCCTAAAGCAAAGGGTGTGTTTACTCTTGAGCAAATAAAGAACATCTTAACAGAAGCGAAGAAGCTAGGAACTGTAGATTACGTTTCAATAGAGGGTGGAGAACCCTTCTTGTACTATCCGATTATGGTTAAGACTGCTGAGGAAGCGGTAAAGCTTGGTTTTCGTGTGGAGATTCTTTCGAACTGTTATTGGGCTACTTGTCCAGAGGACGCCGTTGAGTGGCTTCTTCGGATTGCTGAGGCTAAAAACGTTGAACTGGGCTTGAGCAGCGATCTTTACCATGGAGAAAATTGGGAAACTGAAGAGGTGAAAAATGCTGTGAAAGCCGCAAAAGTCCTAAATATGAAAGTTGATGTAATGGCTGTCAAGCATCCGAACACTGAACTTCCATGTCCAACTGAGATTGAGGGAGCGAAAGTTGGTCTTTCTGAACTAATGTATCGAGGCAGAGCATTCTCAAAACTAACGGAGAAGGCCAGCAAAAAGCCTTGGCGTGAATTCACAAAATGCCCCTACGAAGACTTTACCAAGCAGGAGAGGGTGCACATAGACCCTTTGGGGTATGCGCATGTTTGCCAAGGCATATCGGTTGGCAACGCTTGGCAGAAGCCCTTCTCAAAAATAGTCGAGGAATACAATCCCTATGAGAATCCGATTCTTGAACCCTTGATTCGTGGCGGTCCAGTAGCATTGGTTGAGAAGTTCGGCTTGCCCCATGATGATGAGGTTTATGCTGACGCATGCCACTTATGTTACGCTACCCGCTGTATGCTACGAAACAAGTATCCCGACATACTGGTTCCTGACCAGATGTACGGAGAACTCGAATAATAGTGCTGTGAACAGTGTTGAGAAGTTATAAGGAGGAGATGGTTTGGGCGATGCTATGTTAACGCGGGATGAAGCCCTTAGCTTGGTCAAGAAGAATATCGCGAAGAGAAATGTTGTTTATCATGTGTATGCTGTTGAAGCTATAATGCGAAGCGTGGCGAAACATTTTGGGGAAGCCGAAGATCAATGGGGCTTGGTTGGTCTGTTGCATGACATTGACTATGAGAAAACTGAGGCAACACCTGAAAAGCATAGTCTTTTGGCTGAAGGAATCCTAAAGGGGCTTGTCCCCGACGAGCTCATCAAAGCCGTAAAAACCCACAACTTTCGACACACCGGTCTAATGCCAGAAACACGCATGGAGAAGGCGCTAATCGCTTCTGATGCAGTTTCAGGGTTGCTGGTGGCGTGCGCCTTGGTCATGCCTTCCAAGAAGCTAATGGACGTTAAGGTCGAAACCGTCGCCAAGAAGTTCAAGGACAAGGACTTCGCAAGGGGCGCTGACAGAGAAAGAATCCTCTTTTGCGAGGAAATAGGCATTCCGAGGGAAAAGTTCTTTGAAATCGCCCTAAACGGACTAAAAAGCATAGCCCCACAAATAGGACTATAATTATCAACCCTACAACCGAAGGTCCAGCAAAAGTCACGGACTTTGCGTGATTTCAGAACCACCAAACTAGTCTACACCAGCAAATTTATGAAACCTAGAGTTGAATCTATATATAAGGGAGGGCTAGACTCTGCAGAGAGCCCTCTGAAAGCTTTACACTATGTATTTGTCTGTTTTCTCAAAATCCTTCACAATCTCCATAACCCTCTTAGGCGCATTAACCGCTTCCAGCGGAATGCCCTTAAGCAAAGCCCAAGGGCTCCTCTTGGCAATAACCGTCACAATGTGTTCTTCGCCAAAGCACTTTGCCGAAATTGCATGAACCATTCGTCTAACCTCAACCTCGGAAAACTGCTCCAAGGCGTGCAGATACTCGTGCAAAAGCAAACTGTAGACTAACGCGTTAACAACCCTCTTAGACTCAAGCGAAGCCTCAACTATTTGAACCAAAGTTCTATTCAAGACGATGTTGTTTGTTCCCAGCGGATGATACGCGCCCAGCTGAAGTGGCAAATCGTCCAGAAAAAGCATCATCCCACCCCTACGCCTGTGTAGGGAGAATTCGACACTGTCTTTTACAATCTCCCAGACCTCACCATAACTTTTAGCATTTTCTAAGCGGCTGCGATACCCTTCAACAACTGAAGATTCACTCATTTTAACCAGGACCTTCCTCAACAATTGTTGCGTTCATTCGCGCTTTGCGTACAAGTGAAGACTGGTTCATAAGTTTTGGCTTTATTCAAGATTGTTGTCCAACTTTAGAGTTAAGCGAACCAAAACAGATAAAGGATGGGGCTCAAATGGTATGGCTCGGAGGCAAAAGTGCGATGGCAGGCGTAGTCCTAATTAGAGACGTCATGTCAAAGGACGTGAAGGTTGTGCGACCAGACACCAGCGTCAAAGAAGTTGTAGCCACCATGAACAAGTTCGACATAGGCTCCATAGTGGTTGTGCAGGGCGACAGACCAGTAGGCATCATAACCGAACGCGACATCCTCAGAAGATTGTTGGAGCAAAGCCTAGCGCCAGAAGCCCTAACAGCAAGGCAGGTCATGACCAGCCCGGTTTTGACCATCAGCGAAACAGCCAGCATAGAAGAAGCTGCCAGGCTCATGGCGAAGAAGAAGGTCAAAAAGCTTCCCGTCATGAACAACCAGAAACTCGTCGGCATAGTGACCTTCACAGACATCGTAATTAAAGTGCCGACCTTGCTCTCCATACTAGAAGAACTCGTAAGACCTCATCGTCATTCGTACTGAAACCACGCAATCAATCATTTCTATTTTTAGAATTTTATACAGCACTTCGTGAAATTCCCTTGATGCGGAGCGGAACAAAAACAGTAACGCATCCGATTAGTCAGTTACCAAATTCAGGCTTAGACTTGCCCAATTTCCTATCTAGGCATGCCTTAACAAAACCGTAATATTCTGGGTCTGGTCTTCCAGGACGGCTTTTGAATTCGCCGTGAAATTGCGAGGCGAAAAAGAAGAAGCGGTCTGGCAACTCCAAAATTTCCATTCTCCTACCATCAGCACTTTTCCCTGAAAACACTAAACCGTTTTTTTCAAGCGTCTCTAGATAGTCGAGATTAACCTCGAATCTGTGACGGTGACGTTCATAGATCTCCTCACTTTTGTAAAGTGTGTGCGCTATGGTGTTGGGTCTTATGATTATTTTGTGGGCGCCCAACCGCATCGTAGCCCCTTTAATCTTTATCCCCCTCTGCTCAGGCATCAAGTCAATCACCCGATGAGGTGAATCTGGGTTAATCTCGGTGCTGTTTGCCTCTTTAAAGCCGCAGACATGCCGGGCAAACTCTGTTACGGCCAGTTGGAAACCATAGCATATTCCAAGATACGGGATGTTGTTCTCTCTTGCAAACTTGATTGCCATGATCTTTCCTTCAGTACCCCTTGGACCAAAACCGTATGGCACAAAAATTCCGTCAAAATCTCGGAGAATTTCTATGCTTTTTGGATTTTGTTCAAACCTTTCAGCTTCCATATAATGGATGCAAATTTTTGTTTTGCAGGCAGCTCCTCCATGCCGCAACGCCTCGTTCATGCTTACGTAGCTGTCTACTAAACCGGCATACTTGCCAACCAAAGCAATTTTCACTTCATGCCTGGGATTTAGCATAGCCTTCACAAAATTTCTCCACTCTTTAAAGTCCAGCTTACGCTCTGAAAACCCGAGTCTTCTGCATATAAAATCGCCCATTTTCTGCTCATCCAAAATAAGCGGAACCTGATAGATGGATTCGACGTTGTAGGAGCAGAAAACAGCATCTTCAGGGATTGTTCCAAACAAGGCTATTTTCCTCAAGGCTTCAGAATCTATCATTTCAGAGCATCTTGCAACGATGATGTCTGGCTGAATACCGATGCGTCTCAACTCGTTAACGCTGTGTTGAAGAGGCTTCGTTTTCATCTCTTTTGTAACATCCAAAATAGGAACCAAAGCTACGTGCACATACAAAGTATTTTCAAATCCTTCCTCCAAACGCATCTGACGAATAGCCTCCAGAAAGGGTAAGCCCTCAATGTCGCCCACTGTGCCGCCGACCTCGGTTAAAACAGCATTGACATTGGAACGCTTTGCAACAGCGCGAATGCGACTTTTAATCTCATTTGTTACATGCGGCACAATTTGAACGCATCTTCCTAAAAAGTCGCCCCGCCGCTCCCTCTCTATAACCGCCTTATACACCAGACCAGTGGTGATATTATTTTCTTTTTGCAGGTTTAAATCAAGAAAACGCTCATACCAACCCAAGTCAAGGTCAGTCTCGCCTCCGTCATCCGTCACGTAAACTTCGCCGTGCATATAGGGATTCATGGTCCCAGCGTCAACGTTCACGTAAGGGTCGATTTTTATGACCGTAACTTTTACGCCCCTTGCTTGAAGCATCTTACCAATTGAAGAGGTCACGATACCTTTGCCGACAGAGCTTAACACGCCGCCCGTAACAAAAACATACTTAACCATACCCTTCAGCCCCTCATAATAACAAAACCATAAACTTAAATCTGCATTTAAATTTATTCTAAAAGCTTTCCACAGAGACAATTAAAGTAACTATGACCAACTCTACGGCAAAACATTCGAGTCTAAATTCTTTGGAGCACGCTATGCATTTTTCTTCCTTTAAGCGAACCACTTTTACACCGACGCTGAGTCTTGATTCATTAATTACCCAAAATTTTAAAAGAATGCCAGACTGAAATGCTGATAGGAGTTAATGCTTATGGCTACCTGTCCGAAATGTGGTGCAGAGATAGAGAAAGACGACGAATTCTGCCGTTCTTGTGGAGCATCCTTGAAAGCAAAAACGAGTAAACCACCTGAAAAAGAGAGTTATGTTCAAGAAAGAGAGGTCTGTTTTGGCGAAGGCGAACGTCGTAGAGACTACTCAGGCTTGGTTTCTCTCGGAATTTTTCTCGTGATAGTGGGCATAACTTTTGTAGCGAACCCGAATGCGGTTACTCAATTTAGCTCATGGGTCGAACAAATGTCGAAGCAGCAGGCTTTATCGAGACCACCTCAAGGGCTGATTGATAGCGCCACACTATTCTTCGGCCTAATAGGGCTATCAAGCTTTTTTGTAGCAAGCGTTCGGTTTATGGCTAAAAAAGACATGAGACGAGTCTTGGGCGACATTTTATTCGGAGTTGCCTTAGTGTTGTTCTCCTATTTAATATACCTCTATGGCAGCCATGCGCTTGCATGGCAGATGGTTTTGGCAATAGAAGCAGTAGCTTGTGGATTACTCATAATACTATACAGTTCACTGCGCTACCTATTTCCGAAGAAACTACAATAATCTCTGGACTTTATCACTCATTTAATTAGTGTACGCATATAAGAAAAGCGTGTGCTTGCCAATAGATGAAAACAATTCAATTTGACGAGGAAATTCATGGCATGAAAGTTCTCTTTGTAGAACCTCCGAAGGACATATGGTTTGTAATGGGGGAGTATTTGCCTCCGCCTTTCGGAATAATCCAGCTCGCCGCCTATCTTGAAAGAGAGGTGGAAAATGTAGAAATTGAGGTGTTAGACTGCAACGCCCAGCAAATACATTGGAAAGGGATGGAAAAGAGAATTGAATCCTTCAATCCTGACATCGTGGCCTCAAGCGCGTTAGCCACATGCAACACCTACCTAGTTGCTAGAACATTAGAAACTGCAAAAAGAGTGAACACAGACATTGTAACGGTCGCTGGGGGACAACACTTTACGGCAACAGCCCAAGAGAGTTTGGAAACATACCCGGAAATCGACATCATCGTTCGAGGAGAGGGCGAACAGACCTTTGCAGAACTCGTCAAAAAGTCAAACAAGAGGTCATCTTTTCGACACATAAAAGGAATATCATTCAGGCACAATGGAAAACTCTTACACAATCCTCCGAGACCACTCATTGAAAATTTAGACGCCCTACCATATCCTGGATACCATTTTGTTAAGGACATTGTTCATAAGTATCATTTTGCCCCAATGGTTGGCCGCGGTGCCCCCTACGCTTTGATCGAGGGTTCCAGAGGCTGTCCCCATAACTGTTCATTTTGCACTCAATGGAGACATTGGCAGGGAACGTGGAGAACAAAAACTCCTCAGCGCATTGCAGATGAGATGGAGTTCTGCTATCAAAACTATGGTACCAGGTTTATTTGGCTGACGGATGACAACTTCGGCTTTGGCAAGCGGGCAAGTGAACTCGCTGACGACATTATACGGCGAGGAATCGCAAAGGATTTGATGTGGTTTACACAGGCGAGATGCGACGATGTCGTGAAACATAAGGATTTTTTGCCCAAAATGTGGAAGGCAGGTCTCCGTTGGGTCCTCCTAGGCGTCGAAAGTCCAAAACGATCCACCCTTGAAACTTTCAGGAAGAACATAACCTCCAAAGACGCTAAAGAAGCGGTGAAATTACTAAAGGAAAACGACATTTTTGCCCAGGCAATGCTCATAATAGGCGAACGAAAAGACACAGCAAAATCGCTTGCGGATTTGAGAGAGTTTGTGAACGAGTTAGACCCACACTTCGCCATATTCGCCATCCTCACACCGTTTCCCGGAACAGAGCTTTTTAAAGAGGCTGAAAGAAACGGGTGGATAGAAGACTTTAACTGGTCGCATTACGACATGGTTCACGCCATAATGCCGACAGAAACATTGTCGAGGAAGGATGTGCAAGAAGAACTCTACAACTGCTATAGAAGTTTTTATGGTTCATTGAGGAGGAGGATGCAAGGATTGTTTTCCCGAAATGAGATGAAAAGAAGGGTTTACTGGTACATGGCCTTCAAAGGTATTATTAAAGAGTTTAAAACACTCTTTTAGGAGACATTGAATGACAGGTACACGCTATTATCCTTTCTTAATTTTCGCAATTAGCGTCTCCATTTTTGGGTTATTTGTCGTACTCATACTTGCGGTCAACCCGCCAATAATTTATGAAAGCTTTTTCTGGCGAAAACCCTTAGTCGGCTCAGTCTTCAGTCTTATCTGCATACTAGGGATTTTTGCTGCACTCTTCCCCAACCAATGTTCACAAGCTTTTCATTTCCGAAAAGAGAACGTGAATTTAAATCTTCACCGAAATCATGCCACTTCACATCACCCTGACTGCGAAAAATTTTCAGCCCACGTGATACACATGAGTAGTCACACGCTTTGCGCGGCATGTACTGGTTTGCTTCTTGGAGCCGTTATAGCCCTTGTTGGAACAGCTTTCTATTTTTTTGGCGGGTGGCATATTGAAGATGCGGGTTTTCCAGCAGTCTTGATTGGAGTAGCAGGGACATTTCTCGGATTTTTTCAACTAAAATTTAGAAGCTTCATTCGAATGATATTAAACGTGTTCTTTGTTCTTGGAGCGTTTCTAATTCTAGTCGGAATTGACACAATAATTGAAAGCCTGTTCGTTGACTTTTTTCTATCAGCCTTGACTGCCTTTTGGATTTTAACTAGAATACAGCTTTCACGGTGGGATCACTGGAGAATCTGCAGCAGTTGCAAATCTCCATGTGAAGTTCGTGAAGCAAAGAAAAACTGGGGTTAATATCTGCGGCGCATTCCATAAAAGGCGCCTATAACTATTAGTACCCCAAAGATTATCGCTGCAAAAGGCCAGGCTTCGACAGTTTTAGGAATTAGGTTGGCTTGTTGCAGAAGCCATATCAACCCTGCAATGACTATTATTACTCCAATGACTAAGCCCACAATTGCGCCACCGTGTGGAATTCCGAAGCATTCCTCCTCATATCGTCTGGGACGCTCGACCCCAAAGCATTCCTCTTTTTTCCGAACCGGATGAAGAGGTGCTCCACATTGAGCACAGACTGTGGCATCGTCAGGGTTCTTTGCACCACACTTAACACAATAGACCATTGCATTATCTCCGCACTACATTCTTTGTATAATGCTCTTAAGACTTTTGGTGAGAAAACGGTTATCTAAGGTGTTTGAGACTGCAACTGTTCAGCTTGACTTATGACCAAATTTAATCGGTCCTTGTTGAGCGGGAAACCATGAAGAGACCTGCCGCGAAGTTTCAAATCTTTAAGAAATGTTTCTTTTACGGGTAATGGTTTGCCGAATCTTATAATATACTTGAATTCTATAGTTTTTTTCCATCCCCATTTCTCACACGCACGCCTTTCCTCTTCAGAAAGCTCATCCAAGGCGTAGGTGTTTCCTATTTTACCATAGCCTACAATGGCGTCGCCCACGCTAGTCTTGTGCACGAATATTATTGTTTGTCCTATAATCCATTTTCTTCGGGTGCTGGTATAGTAAATAGCGAGGTTGAAAACTTGGTCAACCCACTCGGGGGTGGCTATCCTTAAAATGTAACCTTCAGCTTCAACCATTAAATTAGTCCCTATTATTACTGTTTATGGGTTTAGGGCTATTTTAATTTCTGTTTTTGATGTGGAAAGTATTTCAAAGGCTTCCTTTATGTTTTCCAGTCTCATTTTTCGTGTTATTAGTGGTCTCACATCGATTGTTCTTGATGCTATTAGGTTTAGGGCTTTTCTGAAATGTAAGGGAGTTGCGTGAAAAGTGCCCATGACTGTTACCTCTCCGTAGTGAAGCAGTTCCGTGTTGATTTTGACTTCTGTCCCTGGGGGACACCCGCCAAACTCTAGGACTGTTCCGCCTTTCCTAACGAGTTTTGGGGCTTGCTCCCAGGTAGAGGGCAATCCTATAGCTTCGATTACAACGCCTGCACCATGTCCGCTTGTTAGTTGTCGAACTTTTTCCACAACATTCTCTCTTTCAGCATTAATCGTTTCCTTCGCACCGAGTTTTTCCGCAAAGTTTAGTCTTTCCTCCACAAGGTCTATGATTATCACTTTTCCGGCGCCCATTTTCCTGACGGTTAAGAGGTGTAGCAACCCTATCGGTCCAGCACCAATTATCGCCACAGTATCGCCCAGCTTCACCCGTGCCTCTTCAACTCCATGCAGCACGCAAGCCAAAGGCTCTGTAATTGCCGCCTCTTCATAAGAAACGTGTTGCGGAATTTCTTGCATGTTAACCAGAACCACGCGGGCTGGAACCTTAATGTATTCTGCATAGGCTCCCCAAAGCCAGATCATGTTTTCGCAGAGGTTGTACTTGCCCCTCTGACACATCTCGCAATGCAGACACGGGGCACTGTTGCCGGCACGGACCCGCATTCCCTTCACCGGCCATTCTAAACCTTCGCCGACATCAACAACTTCGCCAGCCCACTCATGCCCAAAGACCGTTGGTAGTTTTATGACCTTTTCCACGTAACCCCTCTGGAAAATCTTTAGGTCTGTACCACACGTCGTGGCTGCCTTAACCTTAACGAGAACCTCACCAGCCTTAACCTTTGGCACCGGAATGTCTTCAACTCGTAAGTCTTTTATACCGTAAAGCATCGCTGCTTTCATTTCCATCACTCGCTTAAGATTATAACTTTCAGACTTTCCTTGGTTTCTGAAGCTGTTTTGAACGCCTTAGCCGCGTCCACAAGCCTAAAACGATGGGTTATCAACTGTTTCAGGTTTATCCTGCCAGATTTTATTAGCTCTAAAGCCGTTCTCGTCTCTAAATGCGAGGTCGAATAAGAAGGGATTATCTGAATTTCCGAGAAAAACAGCTCTTTCGGACTTACCTGCAAGTATTCTCTAGGCTCGACAGAGGCAAAGACACAGAGTTTTCCGCCTTTGCGGCAAACGCTTATGCCAGCCTTATACGCATCCAAAGTCGGCGCAGCAACAATTGCGAGGTCTACACCTCTCCCATCAGTTTCAGCCTTAACAACAGAAGCCAAATCCTCATTTTGCGGATTAACCGCGACGTCTGCCCCAAACTTTTTTGCAACATTCAGCCGATAATCAATCAAGTCACTCGCAATTGTTTTTGCAGCCCCGAAGATTTTTGATAAAGCTATATGGATTATTCCAATTGTTCCAGCACCAATTACTGCTAATGAATCGCCGGTTTGGATGTTACATTTTTTAAGGGCCCTCAAGCAACAGCCAACAGGTTCGATAAAAGTGGCTTCTTCGAAGGGCATGGTTTCTGGAATTTTCAAGGTGTCTATCTGGAGGTTTGGGGCTGGAACTTTGAAGTATTCTGCGAATCCGCCTGGTTCAATGTTTGTTTTGTGGAATTGTTCGCACAAGGTGTAATCGCCACGCAGACAATAATGGCATGTTAGGCAAGCCACGTGATGATGCACAAAAACTCTGTCGCCAACATCGAAACCTCTGACTTTGCTCCCCTTCTTCGTGATTATTCCTGCAGGTTCATGTCCAAGAACCAGAGGAGCCCGATTTTTCAGATACCAGTCCATCAGGTCTGAGCCGCATATCCCACAAGCCTTCATCTCTACTAAAACTTCGTCTTCGCCTATTTCTGGCGTTGGCATTTCCTCTATCCGTATGTCTTTTAGGCTGTGATACATGGCGACCTTCATTTTGGCTCAATCGTCTCTATATGGCTAAACACTTAAGACTTTTCCGAGACACACCTTACAATGTAAAGGAGCAAGTGGCAAATGCATGTGACAAGCGTGGATAAGGTTAGAGAGTATGAAGTGAACATGAAAGGTGTTCACGGCGTGAAGGTTAAATACCTGCTCCATAAGGGTGTGGGTGCCAAAAGACTTCAGTTAAGGCCTTTCATCATAGATGTTAGCGGTTATACACCGCTTGAAAGACATGTGCATGAGCATGAAGTTTTCATACTTCATGGAAAGGCGCTTTTCCACGGGGGAGAAACCGAAGTTGTAGTTAAAGCCGGCGACGTCATCTTCATCCCATCAAATGAGGAACATCAATTCAAGAACATGGGTGAAGAGAAGCTTCAATTCTTGTGCACAAAAGAAACTGTTGAGTGAAAGTAGCCAGAGGAATCATCTGCGAAGAACCAGAAGTTGTCAAAAAGGAAAACTGAGAAACCTTAGTCTACCTGTCAAACTCCAACCATTTTCTCAATTTTCTCTTTAACCTTCAGCAGAAATTCAGCGGCTGGGGCGCCGTCCACAATTCTGTGGTCATATGAAAGACTCAACATTATTGTTGGTTTAACTTCAATCTTTCCGTTGATTACAACTGGTTTTTCTGTTATCTTCCCTACGCCGAGTATGGCGGCTTCGGGCGGGTTAATTATCGGAGTGAAGAATTCTACGCCGTACATGCCTAGGTTTGTGATTGTGAAGGTGCCGCCTGTCACTTCTTCCTTGGTCAGCTTTCCTTGTCTTGCTTTTTCCGTTAGCTCGTTGATGGCTTTGTCTATCTCCTTTAGGGATTTTTTGTCAGCGTTGTGTATGACTGGAACGACTAAGCCGTACTCGGTGGCAGCAGCAACACCCACATTTACATCCTCCAAGATTTTTATTTGGTTTCCTTCCAATGTTGAGTTGATTATGGGGTATTCACGTAAGGCTTTTGCAACAGCTTCAACAAGAATAGCCGTGTACGACACCTGAAGCTTCTCATGTAGTTCCGCAGCTTTTGAGGTGTTAACTTCCATCACTATCGTGCTGTGCGGTGCGGTTTTGAAGCTGATAGACACTCGCTCCGCAGTGGTCTTTCTGAAGCCGCTTAAAGCGACAACCTCCTTCACTTTCGGCAGAATTCCACGAGTCTCTTCGATAAATCTTCTAATATCTTCTTCAACAATTCTTCCTTCCGGTCCGCTGCCCTTAACAAGTGACAAGTCTATTCCATACTCTTTTGCCAAACGCTTTGCTGCAGGCGAAGCCAAAACTCTCTTTTCCGCTTCCTCAACTGCTTGTGGTGTCTCGGCAAGTATTTCTGCCTCTGAAAATGTTTCGTCGGGAGATGTTATAACAGCCAAAACAGCATTAATTGAAGCATCAACACCTTCCTCTATTAGAATCTTCCTAAGTATTCCAGAAGCTGGCGCTTCTAGGTCGTATGTGGCTTTTTCTGATATTACTTCCACTATTGGTTCGTCCTTCTCAACAGCGTCGCCTTCCTTTTTGTACCATTTACCAACGGTGCCTTCCTTCATTGTTAGGCTAAGTTTTGGCATAACAACCTTTGTTACCATCTCAGACTACCTCCTTAACTGCCTTGATTATGGCTTTTTCATCTGGAATCACGTATTGCTCTAGGGGTGGACTAAACGGGATGGGCGTGTCTGGCTCGGCTACCCTTTTTATCGGTGCATCTAAGTAGTCTATGGCTTCCTCAGCCACCAAGGCGGCTATCTCAGCGCTCACGCCAGCGGTCTTGCAGTCTTCGCTTACAACAACTAATCTTCCAGTTTTCTTAACGGATTGTATTATCGCCTGCTTATCTAGGGGTTTTAAGGTCCTCGGGTCAACAACCTCTACGCTTGTGCCTTCCTTTGCAAGCGCTTCGGCTGCGTTCATGGCCTTGTGAACCATATGGAGGGTGGCTACTATCGTGACGTCTGTTCCTTCCCTTTTTATGTCCGCTACCCCGAAAGGAGTGATATATTCTTTCTCTGGAACCTCACCTTCAATCGGATACAAAAGCTTGTGTTCGCAAAATAAAACCGGGTTGTTGCCCCGTATGGCTGTTTTCAAAAGTCCCTTCGCATCGTATGGCGTCGAGGGCACAACCACGTATAAGCCTGGAACGTGCATGAACCATGCTTCTAGGCTTTGCGAGTGGTGGGAAGCAATGTTCACTCCAGCCCCGAAAGGTGTTCTAATAACAACCGGGCACTTTGCTTGACCGCCGAACATGTAGCGTATCTTTGCTGTTTGGTTTGCAATCTGGTCCATGGCTAGGGATGTTAGGTCTCCGAACATTATTTCCGCTACTGGACGCATACCTGTTGCTGCTGCTCCTACCGCCGTTCCAATTATCGCTGATTCTGAAATTGGCGTGTCCCTAACCCTTTCGTCCCCGAATTCTTCTGCCAAGCCCTCCGTAACTTTGAAGGCTCCTCCCCAATATCTGCCGATATCCTCGCCTAAGAGAAAGACTGTTGAGTCTCGTCGCATTTCCTCTGTTAATGCTTCCCTCAAGGCTTCCCTATAAGTTATCTTCCGCACGTTTGTTCCTCCTAAATTTAGGCGTAAACGTCTTGTAAGGCTTCTTCTGGAGCTGGGTACGGGCTTTCCATGGCAAACTTAACTGCTTCTTCGATTTCCGCTGAAACTTCCTTCTCAATTTGCCGAACTTCAGCCTCCGTTAAAGTGTCTGTTTGCAGGAGCTTTTCCTTTAGGCGCTTAATCGGGTCCTTAGCCAGCCACTCTTCAACCTCCTCTTTAGGTCTATACCTTGCGGGGTCGACACGCGAGTGCCCCTTGTGCCTGTAAGTTTTGCACTCGATGAGTGTGGGTCCTTCGCCTTTTCTGGCTCTTTCAACAGCCTCTTGCGTTACTTCATGAACCGCTAAGACGTCGTTTCCATCCACAACCACGCCGGGAATTCCATAGGCTACCGCTCTGTCGGCGACATTTTCTATAGCCATAACCCTTGACTGACGAGTTCCCATGGCATAAAGATTGTTTTCGCAGAGGAAGATTACAGGCAGCTTCCATACGGATGCCATGTTTATGCCTTCATGGAAGGTTCCCTGGTTTGAGGCTCCTTCTCCGAAGAAACATGCCACTACCTGGTCGGTCTTTCTGAGTTTTATGGATAAGCCAGCGCCAACAGCGATTGGTATTCCGGCTCCAACGATGGCTGTTGCGCCTAGCATGCCTATGCTGAAGTCCGCGATGTGCATGGAACCGCCTTTGCCCTTGCAGTAACCCGTCTTCTTGCCCAGAATCTCAGCCATGACTCGCTTTAAATCGGCGCCTTTTGCTATGCAGTGACCATGTCCCCTGTGCGTGCTAGTGACGTAATCGTCTCTTCTCATGTTGCTGCAAACCCCTACTGCCACTGCTTCCTCTCCTGCGTAAAGGTGGACTGTGCCAGGGACAAGGTTTTGGGCGTACAATTCGAAAACCTTTTCCTCGAAGAAGCGGATTTCAAGCATCTTCCTATACATTTCAACAAGTTTCTCTTTTGCTAGATTGCGTATCAATTGCTTATCCATCCTTTAGCGTATCGGCTTAGTGTTATAGACTGGATACTTTTATATTATGCTATTTTTCAGTGTGTCAAGCTGTTTCTTTTCTGGAAGGAATTCGTTTGCTCTTCTTCTCTCTGGTGAGCGTAGTCCTCTGTTATTATCCCCTCCCTTATATATAGGTTGAACTTCTGGTTCTGTTATGGTTTCAAGGCTTCTGGCGGTTTTTACCATGTCTTTAAGCCAGAAAGGAGTCTGCGGGAGACATCTCTATTTTAATGTAATCTTTTTATATTATCCTAAAGTTGTTGATAGCCGAAGGAGACCCATGAACCACAAACACAAGCACGTTTCAACTTTCTTTTGCTTAGTTTGCATCTTCTTTCTACACGCCTCTGCTTTTTCACAGTCTTTAATTGCAATAAACACTGAAAATTCAAGCCTTCTTAGATATGAGGCAGACGATGTATTAGTTGGAAGCCTCAAACATATTATTCGAATCAATAATCCCGCATACAGTAAGGTTGTGGGCGGGAAGCTTTTTGTTCCCCTAATTAGAAATGAGACCGCACGCCATTACGTTATTCTCTACAATGTTTCTTCATCGATGGGACAACCAACAATTTTGAGTGACGACTCTGGAAACTCCTATGCTAATTGGAGCAGCATAACAATTGAGGGACAACAAACTTTTACGGTGGAAATCAACTACTGCGTGCTTTCTTTTAGCGTCAACTACTTAATCAACTCAAGCCTCATAACGGATTATGACAAGAGTTCCGACCTATACAAGAAATATACACGGCAAGAAGAACTAATACAATCTGATAACCTCAAGATAATTTCGAAAGCACAGGCCCTCACCAGCGGCGAGGACAACACACATGAAAAAGTTTCCAAGATATACAACTTCGTAATTGCGCATATGCGCTACGCTGCTCAAGTTAAAGAGATGGGAGCCCTCTGGGCTTTAGAAAATGGTGTTGGCGATTGCTCGGAGTACTCCTACCTTTTTGTTGCTTTGTGTCGGGCTGCTGGAATTCCAGCGAGAGTTCAGGCTGGTTTTGCCTTCCATAGTGTTAGTGAAACTTTGGAGGATGGGCACATGTGGGCTGAATACTATTTAGAGAACTACGGATGGGTGCCGGTGGACGCTACATGGGGACTATTCGATGCTTTGGACCATAGGCATTTCAGCTCGATTCAGAGCATACCAGACATACCCTACGCGAATTATGTTTTCAATTATACAACTGAACCAAAAAAGATGAACGAAACGCAAACTGTTTCCATAAAACCTTCTTCAGCAGACGTTTTCGGCGACCCCTTTGCAGAGAACGCTGTGAAGACTGTTCAGAAAGTAAAAGAGGTGAAATTCGCGCTTTTTCTTGCAAGAGTTTTTGGGGCAACCCTAATTTTTTCATCAGAAGCAGAAAAGGCTGAGCAAGCTCTTCTGGAAAGCCAGATTAAACTGCAAAACGCCATTGATTCTTGGGAAACGAGTCCACAGCTTGCTCAATCAAGCATTGCTGATGCCCTTGAAAGCGCTGAAGAAGCAGTACAATGCGGTTGGATGCTTATTGTTAAGACATTCATTTTATTCATCGGCGTTCTAACGGTTGTTGTGCTCGTAGCTCTAGTTGTTATAAAGCGATACCAAGCACAAACCATATAGAGCCACACATGTTAAGTTCTACTCAAGGAAGCAAACGTGAATAAAATGCAGAAATCCTATTCAAGATTGTTAGGCATAGTTGGAAAGCCCAACACTGGAAAATCAACATTTTTTAGTGCAGCGACCCTGGCACCTGCTGAGATTGCCAACTACCCATTCACAACGATAAAGCCGAACAGAGGCGTCGGTTATGTGCGGACTCCGTGTGTGCACGAAGAATTCAATGTTAAAGACAATCCCCTTAACTCCATATGTCTGGACGGAGTTAGACTGATCCCTGTGGAATTCATTGACTGCGCAGGCCTTGTGCCAGGTGCGTGGCAGGGGAGAGGTTTAGGCAACCAGTTTCTGGACGAAATCAGAAAGGCTGACGCCCTAGTCCATATCGTTGACGCTTCCGGAGGAACAGACTTTGAAGGAAGACTGTGCAAACCTGGTGAGCATGACCCGTTAGAGGATGTGAAGTTTTTAGAGCGTGAAATAACCATGTGGGTGGCGAACATATTGAAACGAGACTGGCCCAAAATCGCCAGAACAGCAGAAGCGGAGTCAAGAGACCTTTTCTCGATGCTTGAAGAACGATTAAGCGGACTAGCAATAAAAAGAATTCACATCTTCGAAGCGACTAGAAGGGCTGAATTAAACGCTGATAAGCCAACAGCTTGGAGCGAAGGAGAATTCCTAAAATTTGTGGATACGCTGAGGCAAATTGCCAAGCCAATGTTAATAGTTGCGAATAAAATAGACATACCCAAAGCTGAAGAAAACTTTGAAAGACTGAAAAAACTGAATTATCTTGTGGTTCCTTGTTGTTCAGAGGCAGAACTTGCCTTGAGAAGAGCTGCAGAAAAACAACTAATAGACTACAGACCTGGAGACTGCAGCTTCAAAATAGACCATCCAGAAAAACTAACTGAAAGCCAAATCAAGGCGCTGGAAACTATAAGGGAGAAAATTCTGCTCAAGCTTGGTTCGACAGGCGTTCAAGAAGCAGTAAACATGGCTTTCTTCAAACTCTTAAGCATGATTACAGTTTATCCCGTTGAGGATTTAGAGCATTTGGCAGACCATGAGGGAAGGGTCTTGCCGGACGCCTACCTCGTGCCCTACGGAACAACAGCCCGTCAACTCGCCTACATAATTCACACAGAATTAGGAGAAAGCTTCATTTACGCGGTAGAAGCCAGAGAAAGAAAAAGAGTTGGGGAGGACCACATACTTAAAGATAGGGATGTCATCTCAATTGTAAGTGCCAAAAAGAGAGCTTAGTCTCATTTTATGCGCCAAAACGTCTCTTGCGTTTCTGAAAGGTTCTTACAGCCCGCAAAAGGTCTATTAAACGGAAATCCGGCCAGTAGACATCTAAGAAGCAGAGTTCACTGTAGGCGGACTGCCACAACAAAAAGCCGCTTAATCTTTCTTCACCAGAAGTTCTAATAATCAGGTCCGGATCCTGCTTGGGCATGTGTGATGTGTACAGATACTGCTCAAACATCTGTTCATCAACCTTTTCGAGATTTAGTTCCCCCTCCTGCACTTTCTCCGCAATTTTCCTTGCAGCATCCACAATTTCTGCCCTTCCCCCATAGGCAAAAGCAATGTTCAGAAAGTGCTCGCCATAACTTTGTGTCGCCTCTTCCACGTCCGTTATTAGTTGCTGCAAACCCTCGGGCAACAAGTTTACTCTGCCAATAACTTTGACGCGCACTTTGCTTTTGTGTATGCGCTCATCTGTTAGAATTTTCCGGAATTCTTCTTCCGCAATTCGCATAATCTCTTCAACTTCGTCCTTCGAGCGGCGAAAGTTCTCGGTAGAAAAAGCGTAGAGAGTTATGGATTTAACCTTAAGTTTTAGGCACCAATCAAGCAGTTGCTCAACTTTTTCGGCGCCTTTTTCATGGCCAAACCATGGGCCGAGAGCCTTCTCAAAAGCCCATCTTCTGTTTCCATCCAAAACTATTGCGATATGCTCTGGCTTCATGCCGTTCTTGACTTGATGCCAAAGCCACTTCTGATAGAGTTTGTATGCTCCTACGACGGAAAGGAACGTCTTGAACATCATTTAAGCCTCGCGTCTCTGAGGGCGCCAGCACATGGGCAGTTGTCTTCACGCTGAAGTGGTAATGCCTTGATGGTCTCAATTAAAAGTTGCTCTAGTTTAGGCATGATTTGTTCAGAGACTTTCGAAACCTCACCGGGTGTCAGCCGCTCTTGTATGCCAGCAGCCATGTTTGAAACAAAGCAAACGGTGGCATAGCACATTTCAAGCTCTCTTGCAAGCACAGCCTCTGGAATTCCCGTCATTCCGACGACATCGCAGCCTAAACGCCTAAACATCTCAATTTCTGCGGGAGTTTCAAAACGAGGTCCTTCGGTGCAAACCAGCACCGCCCTATCCCACACACGCAACCCGAGCTTTCTTGCAGTTCCAATCAGCAGTTTACGCATTCCAGGGCAATAAGGCTGAGAGAGGTCAACATGCGTCACCGGAGTCTCATCGTAGAAAGTTGTGGAGCGCAACTTTGTGAAATCAATAAAATCGTGTGGAATAACGATGTCACATGGCTTGAAATCGTGGTTTATGGCACCAACAGCGTTTATAGCCATGATTCTCTCCACACCCATCTCATGCAATGCGTAAAGGTTAGCCCTATAGTTTATTCTGTGAGGGGGAACGGAATGGCTTGGACCATGCCTCGGAAGAAAAACTACTTCTTTACCACCTATTCTTCCAATTGACAGTGGGGGAGCAATCCCGTAGGGCGTTCCAAGACGTATCTGCCTCACGTCTTTGAACAAACTTTCGAAACCCGTTCCGCCAATAACCGCAATTTTAGCCTTCACCAAACTCTTCAACTTGCTCCTTCGTCTCCTTGAAAAATCCCTTAGCAGATCTATGGATTACGAATATAACAAGAATTGACGCTACACCGATTAGGATGCCGACGATTATGGAAAAAATTAGTTTTTCATAGCCCATTTCGGGTCTAATTAACACATCGGAAGTTCCGTCGAGAATCCATCTAGACCACGCAATGGAAACTATCAAGGCTGCGTTGCGGAGCAATCTGGCGTCGCGTTCAAGGTACCAACGTATAGCCCTACCTGACAGCGTTACACAAATGCCTCCCACAATGAGGTCCATGGAACCTTTAATGAAAAAGGCAGCAATCTGCGGCAAAATACTAAACCAACCAGCCACGTCCGGTGGTGCTGTAATATTCGCAATAAATGCTGCAGCATTTGTCCACCCCAGGTAAACGCCAACCACTGTACACAAAGCTCCAGCAACTGTGGCAAAATTCGAAATTTGCACTTGGAGTGGTGGTGGAGTGTATTCCTTCACCCATTGATAGATATTTTTGACTATTCTGTCAACTCCAAAACCTTTCACGAGCATGAACGCGCTCAAGACGAAAACAAAGGCTATCCAGTAGAAATAAAGTAAATTGAAAATTGAGAGGACTCCTAGAATTAGGATGAGCAGCCCGGGCAAGCCTAATGCGATGCGGGAGTAACGTGGGTTTTCCATGATCATTTTTAAGTATCTGGTGAACAGAGCAGCTGTCTCCTCAATTGATTCACTGTGCTTTACAACTATTCTACTAACTGATGAAACTGGCACCCTGGACTCTACAAGCGGTAGAACTGCTTGGTCAGAATACCCGTCTGTAACTAAAATAACTTCACCTGCCGGAAAGAAACCCAACAGCTCGTTTAGCTCAGCGACTATTTTTCTGTCCGCGCCAACTCCGCCAAGTTCAGAGCCAGATATGGTTGCTATTTCAAAAACTTCTTCCAAGTCACTTTCGCTTTTTAGGCGGTCGTATAGGCGCACTGCTTCAAACATCGCATTTGCATCAGGCTCTTCGGGGTCCCTTAAAGCTAAGGCCACTGCGGCGTTGAGGTTTTCCTCTCTTCCAATGACAGGGGTTTTAACTCCAGCTTTTACTTCTAGATCATCGTCTCTGTCCACACATAAGACAAGGATTCTTTTTTGCTCTTTTTCTGTGGGTTCTTCCTTAGCCATTTCTTTCTCTGTTCCTCAATTATCTGTGGTGTCTCACTTTAATCTTTGTGTTACCATTCCTTCCCCGCAAGGAGTTGGAACTCCTCCCAAGTTAGTTTTTCGCCACGTCTCAGTTTTTCCCTTGCCTGTTTCTCAAGCTTTTCACGGAGGGCTTCCTCGCTTTTCTTCTTTTCCTTCTCCTTCTCCCTTCGAAATTCCCCTCGCAATTTTTTTACTTGACTTGAGATTTCCAAAATTTCCTTTTGGATCGGCCTTGTTTTTTCTTTTGTCTCAAGGAATTGCTTATGCAAACGGTCAGCTTCTGTTTTGAGACTCTTTGATTCTTCAATTTTTGCAAGCATTTTTTCATGAATTCCTTGGCTTTTTTGAGCTGTTTCCGTCAGCTTTTCATGGTGGAGTCGCCCTTCAGTCTCAAGAGCTTTGATCTCGGCACGCAACTCAAGAAGTCTCTGGTTCAACTGTGCAAGTTTTCTGTGAACTTTAGATTGAGTTTCTAGTTTTTTGACCCTCTCGACAAGTTCCTTCTCTTCTTTTAAGCCTAGAGGTGTTGTTTGAATCTTCCACTCAATTTTATCGATTTCTTTCTGAAGGGTTTGAAGGTTCTTTGAGGGTTTTTTACCACTCAACTTCTTAATTTCCTGACTTAGGTCCTTCGCTTCGCCGACTTCTTCTCGGATTTTTACATTTATCTCGTTTCGTTGCTGTTTTAACTCTTTGACTTTCTCGTTTAGTTTGTCTCTTTCACTTCTGAGTTCAAGTATTTCGGCGCGTAAGCTCTTAAATCGTTCGTTAAGCTTGTTTCTTTTTTGGGCCCAATCATCTGCTTCGGCACTCAGCCTATTTCTCTGTTCTTTTAATGCTGAGAGTTTTTGGGTTAATTCCTCGATTTCTTGGGCTTTCTGCTGCTCTGACAATTACTTTTTCCTCTTCTGCCTTGTCCATTCAAGAATCTGTTTGATTAGCTTTACTCCATTCTCTGATGTGAAAAGCGGTAGATTCCAGTCCACCTTTATCCTCCATCTCGTCACAAAGTTATTTCCGGTTCTTTTGAGGAAAGGCTGTTTGTATACTAGGATTCCTCTTCTTTGCCACGGTGGGGTCTTGGCCAGATTTACACCTTGCCTAAAAAGTGTTTCGTGAAGTTCTTTAGTTTTTAACCCCTTAAGTTTTTTAGATATTTCGGATGGCTTTTGTCCAATTTTGCAGAGAACCCAGTGGGCATAAGCGTTGTTGTGGTTTCTCCAGGTGTTAATCTGCCTCCAAGCCAAATACTCGATAACTTTCTCATCGTTCGAAACAACAATAATGCGAGAATCGAAAGCCGCAGCATTCTTCTCTTTGAAGAATTTCTGAAGGCATAGGGTAAAGACGCTTGAGACCAAACTTGACAGCATGGAATTAATTTTTTCGACCCTTCTGCGGAAGGGAGACGCCTCGAGAAACAGAATGTTTAGTTCGTCACTTGCAACGTAAATTAAAGCTGGACTGAATCCCTTTTTGAACAAAATTTTTCCAGAAGAAACAAGGCATCTTGCAAACTTCTCATCAAAGGGCTTCTCAGCGTTTATGGCTTCTGAAAGCTTCCTGAATTTCCACCCGTCCAGCCTCAAGAAAAACGCGGTTTCTGGTGGAACGCAAGTTTTTGAAAAGATTTCATGCCTAGGCCAATTTCCGTATTCATTCAAGGATGATTCTTGCATCGACTGTTTTTGCTCCCTTCTCATAAACCATTATTGGGTTTAAGTCAAGCTCTTTAATCTCCTGATGCTCCGTAACAAGCCTTGAGGTGTTCAGAAGAATCTTCACTATGACTTCTGTGTCTGCTGGAGGTAGATTCCTATACCCCTTGAGGAGTGGGTAAGCCTTAACTTCGGTTAACATTTCACGGGCTTCATCCTCTGTTATGGGGGCAACCCTAAAGATTACGTCTTTCAGGACCTCTACAAATACTCCGCCCAGCCCAAACATCACCGACGGACCAAACTGCGGGTCTTTAATAGCGCCCACTATGACTTCCGTCGAGGGTGGAACCATTTCTTGGACAAGCACACCAACAATTTTTGCATTGGTCTTATGCTTTTTAACATTTCGCAGAATTTGTTTGTAGCCATTTCGAACATCTTTTGCATTTTCTAGATTAAGTATGACACCGCCGACATCCGATTTATGAATGATGTCCGGCGAAACAATCTTCAAAACCACGGGGTACCCTATTTCCTCTGCAAACTTGACAGCTTCAGCGTCATTTTTGACAACCTCAAAATTTGTAACTGGAATGCCATATTCCATGCAAACTTTTTTTGCTTCAGGTTCAAGTAGGTGTTTTCTTCCTTCTTTATATGCCATTTTGATTAAACTTGATGTTTTGGTCAAACCTGCCACCTCAAACATTTAAACCTTTGGAAGCTTTAATCAATAAAAACTTGACGTTAGAAATAGTTTGGAATTTCATACCGCCACATCAAAATTTCGCCATCAGATAGGATATATAAATCTGCGCCACAAGGGCCGTACTCCCACCTATCGTTTATCCAGCGGTACCACATCCAGAAATAAGAGTTATCTTTCCATACGCCATTTATTGCGTTCACAAAGCTGGCTTGGTAGGCTGGCCAATAGGTGCTATTAACTGTGGCAACTTTTTCTGTTGCTTCTAACAAGTTGCATCCAAACGGCACAATTGTATCATTATACCACACCACTGTTCCATTCCACTCCTTGTAATCAATGCAGATGTTAAAACGCATTACACAGCCTTTATACTTTTCAAGTATTTGGTTTAAGTTTTGAAAATTCATGTAATAGTATCCAGCAACACAACCAGCGAGGATGAGGGACGCCAGCCATCCTAAGCAAAATATTACTAAAGTTCTTTTATGCATGCCACTTTTCACCCACTAGATTACATATTATTTTTGTTAAAGGGAAAAAGGCTCCGCCGAAGAGCGTAATATTTGAAATGTTATGAACCACCGCGAACCATACACCAGTGAATAAAGCGACAATAAGGTTTACGTTAAATTGAATGGCATAACCAAAATTCGTGATTACATCGTAAATTAACGTTAGAAAAGATGCAAGAAAGGAAACTTCTAATCTTAACTGCCACCCCGCAGGAAAGTTTCTACCTAAAAGTTTGCGATAAACCCCACCTGCAAATCCAATCACCGCCATCCCGACTATTTGAAATGGCATAATTATTCCGGCAAAACCATAGGGAGACAAGAATCCGCTAACAAACATGGTTAAGGCTCCAAGCAAAGCCCCTGACAAAGCGCCGAACAAAAACCCGGTTAAGAAACAAATAAGGGATGTGGATTCAACATTTGGGGGCCTTGGAGCTAACTGAGCCCCAACACAAAGTGATGCTAAAATGCTTATGACCGCAATGCGTCTGCAATCCAAATTCTTCGCTCCCTAAGAAGTTCTGCTGAAGCAGGCAAAATAATGCCATCCGCGGGATACCTTTCATTAAAACTATAACGTCTACGTTCCCAATTAAAATTAGTAAGGTTATTTATTACTTTAACCTCCACCACATCGCTTCGAATGAACCCGCTTTTTTCAGCCCAAACGGGTGGATCATATGTTACGGTGATTGTTGCATAACCCGTCGCGTTAGTGGTGTATTTTCCGTATAGAAAGTGAACGGTTGCCCCTTCAAGGGGGCACCACTCGCCATTTGTGTCATTAAAGTAGGTAACGAGAACTGTTATATTCTCTCCAACATGCACCTCTGTTTTGTCAACTGTTATTTTTAGTGGTAGAGCTGTCCACTCGCCATAGTAAAATAGTAACTCTTTATGCGGTGGGTTTGGAGGTGATGTGACATTCCAAATGAATATAGCTGTGCCAATCATGGGCATGAAGTAGTCTACGCGGTACATCCATCCATTGGTTCCAGCAGCTTCCTCTCCAGCTATTGAGTATACGTAAAGCCCCAAAGCTGTTTGTTTAACTTTATAGTTAAAACCTCCAATTTCCGCAGCTTTATCTAAAGCTCCCAACGCTGTTGGCTTTGTGAAGTAATACTTTTGTCCACAATCGTCAGCAACTATGGAGGCTGCCACAAAAACCTTGCGCCGCCACACGGTAGCTTGGCTCCCTTCAACTCTAATGTAGACTGGTAGACCGTTGACGGGATATTGCCTTGAACGCAAAGCAACAATTGCATAGGAAGTCATGAACGCTCTGTTCACTCCCGCGGGGTCAGCCCTTGTCCAATTGAATGAGCCATCCGCATTTTGCAGGCTTAGCAAATGATCTATTACACTGGTGCCGTTTACCTGCCACTCAACCGTATTCTGCCCAACACTACATATTGCGCTTATCGCCCAAGAATCGGAGGCGCTGTTTGTTACTCCATGGCTTGGAAATCCTCCGTCGGACTGCTGATTACTCTCTAAATACTGCAATGCATCTGCAATTGTCTTTGTGGAATTATCCTCACCAGCAGAAGTTAACGCCATGATGGCCGCAGCTGTATCATCAACATCGCTTGCCACACCTACGGCCCATCCCCAACCCCCATCGGCATTCTGGTGTTCCTTGATGAATTTAACCGTTTCACGGATAACCGTTGAGTTTACAGATTCGCCAGCCGAAACCAATGCTAATACACCCCAAAAATCGTCATTTAACCACGCTTCATTCCCTATTTGACCGTTAGTAAACAAGTTTTGGAGTATCTCAACATAGTCTGTACCATTTATGTTCCTCGGGTCTTCCTCCGCACTTGTCATTGAAAGTATGAATCGCTCAACATCAGTAGCCTTACTTAAATCAATCAAATGTCTGTTCGCGATTAAATAGTCAATTATTGAATTTCCACTGCCTCCTCTCCAGTTGTGGGGGTCCTCTCCGGCGGCGGCTATTGCCATAACCGCCCAACTTGAAGTTGCGAAATCTGATATGGAGCCGTCGGGTTTCTGGGCGCTCCTCAAATATTCCAGCGCCCTCGAAACAGGGTTACCGCCGCTGGAGGATGTTACTGTTTTGTTTACTCCGCCTAACAATGCTAACAGAGCAAGAAACAGAAAAATTATGCAAGAAATATTCCCTAATTTCTTCATGCCATCATAATCTCCTGAATAGTTTACGTCGGGTTGCCGTGAAAACAGCTGCTACTATCGCCACTGAGAGCAGATAAAGCGTTAAGAGCCTTTCTGTTGCATACCCTTTCACTGGAAGCGAGTACCCTCCAACAGGCACGGATATCACTGTTATCCTGCGGGTTGTTGAACCTTCCTCCGGAGTTGCGCCGGGCGCATATACAGTTAATGTTACGTAGTAATTTCCGGCAGTTTTATAGCTGTGGTATGTGGTTGGTTCAGTGGTTGTAGTTGTGTTTCCATCTCCAAAGTTCCAATGATACTTTGTTATGGGCATGTTGTGCGTGCCATTCCATCCAGGCAGTGAAGACGAAGCATCAAATCTTATAGTTTCATGAGCCCGTGCGGTTTCAGGGGTTGCCGTGAACTCCGCTTTGGGACCATAGGGTTTGACGACCAATATTTGTTTTTGTTCAATACTCCATAATCCATTGCTGTCTGAGACATTAAGCGTGACAGTATATGTATTTGGATTGGCGTAGGTATGGGATACTGTTTTTCCAAGGGCGTAGCTGCCATCTCCAAAATTCCATTCATACTTCACTATGGTTCCACCGTTCGGTGTTGAAGCTGATGCGTCAAAGGTCACAGGTTCGTTAACCTTTGGTATGGAGGGCGCCCATGTAAAATTGGCAAGTGGATGCGGCGTGAGAGAAGGTGGTCCCCAAGGCGATGTTTCATAATACCAGACTATGATGTCGCCGTTTGTTAGGAGACATTTGTTGCATGCAACTGGACCTATATCCCAACTTGTGGAAGTGGAGTTCCAACACCAATAAAGCCAGAAATAGTTTGTAACATAATTGTTCCACACTCCATTTATGGCGTCAACAAAGACATCGCTATCCCACAATGAATACTCCAGAACTGCAACAGTCTTTGTGGCTTTGAAAACTGAGGCGACACCCGTCACTTTTATGTTTTCATGCCATTTTATAGTTCTGTTTCCATAGTCCAGCAAAACGTCCACTTGCGTTACTGGGGGATTGAAGGGTGGCTCGGGAGGCCAGACGCTGCAATCTTCATAATACCAAGTTATGATGTCACAGTCTTCAAGAACGTAGAAATTGCATGCAACCGGACCCATTATCCATTGTGATTCGGTGGAGTTCCAGTACCACCAAATCCAATAGTAAGGATAATTGTTCCAAACATCGTCTATGGCGTCTACAAAAATGGAATCTCCATACCATGTAATGTTTAAGGTTATCGCTGCGAATTGTGTTGCGTTATAAACCGTGTCGTTGCCCAGCTTTGACAGTATACATGATGTCCATTTCCATGTTCCATTTCCATAATCTAACAGGACATCAACTAAGATTTTTGTTTGTGGCTCTGCAGCGACGCTTGCCTTAAACTGCGGACAAATTGTCACGTAAAAACACATAATCACTAAAAGTATTGCGGGTAACTCTTCTTTCAAGAAATTGCCTCCTTCCTCTCTTGGATGGATTATCCATCCAGTATATAAGATTTTCGCACACCGCTAATTGCCTATGTTGTTGCTATGTAGGCGAAAATTTTTGCATCGTTGGCGAGGTTTTCTACTTTTGCATATTCGTTTGGTTGGTGGGCTGTTTCGTCTATTGTGCTCCAGACAACCGCTGGAACATCTATTTTTCTGAAGAAGGCGGCGCAGGTTCCTCCGCCTATTCCCCCGACTTTCGGCTCTAATCCCCTTACTTTTTTGATTGCTTCTTTTAACATAACAACCATCTTGGAGTTGGCACCTGTTGGTTTCGGAGCAACGCTTTTCTGCAACACTTCGATTTTTATTTTGGCTCCGGTTTTCTTTTCAAGTTCCTTCGCAATTTCGTGTACGTCATTCAACATTTCTTCTATGTTATAGTTTGGCAGAACTCGGCAGTCGAAGTAGGTTACATCTTCCCCTGGGACGATGTTCACGGCATCGACGTTTTTGTCCTTCTTTGTCGGTTCAAATGTGCTTTCTGGCGGGTCAAAATATTCGTCCTTAAGCGGATATCTCTCGTGTAACATTCTGTCTAGGGCTAGGGCGCATTCCATTCCTACGCGATGGGCGTTTAAGCCCTGGTGGGGTCTGCTGGCATGAGTCTGCTTTCCAACGGTGCGTATCCTAAACCACAAGGCGCTTTTCTCAGCTATCTCAATAAAGCTCCCATTCTCCTTTCCACCATCTGGAACAACTACCAAATCATCTCTTTTGAAAAGCTTCTGTTTCATGAGGTGTTGGATTCCATAGGTACTTCCTTGCTCTTCGTCCGCCACGAAGGCTAAGGCGACTGTCCTTTTCGGTTTCATTCCCAAATTTTTCAGAGCCTTGACAGCAAAAATGGATGCAACCATACATTGTCCGTTGTCTTCGCTGCCACGTCCATAAACCCACCCTTCTTTAATTGTTGGTTCAAAAGGTTTTGTTATGGTCCAAAGAGACTCTTCTCCAGGCGGAACCACGTCTAAATGGGTTACTATCCAAAGTTTTTCGGCCTTATTTTCTCCATAGCAATAAGCTATAACATTGGGTCTCTTTTCAGACGGAACCCTATCATCTTCCTTGTCGAAGCGTTCTATTTTGTCGAAGCCTACGGCCTCTAATATCTGCATTAGTTTTTCAGCTTTCCTCGACTCTCCTTCTCCGCCATTTTCTGGGGCGATTGCTGGAATGCGGATAAGCTCCATCAATGCTTGTGTCATTTCGTTTTTCTGTCGTTCAATTTCGGAGAAAATACCCTGATGTTGCATAGACATCACGTTTAATGACTTAAGATAGTTGTCGGCTTGTCAACTTTAACGTTTTGCTAGAATAAAGAACATAAAAAAGTTTAGAAATAATCTGGGTTGCTATCTTAGTTCTTGTAGAGCTTTCAGTCGCTTGACTATGTTGGGGTGTGTCGAAAAAATCTCTATGACTCTGTCTATTGTTGTTAGCTTCCGTGACAGAATTTCTTGGACTAGTTTTTGCTCACTTGAGGTCGCCATTGTCGATATTGCCATCGAATCTGTGTCTGCACGGTCAGGGTCAGCGATAAATAATGCCTTGAAGGAGTTTAGATTCTGTGTTTCCCTTCTGTTTCTTCTCATGTTTCTAGTTGTGTGAACTATTTTGGCTAGGCCTTCTGAGAGTTTCCGTGGGCCATCTTCAACTATTAGGGCACTGTGATTGTCAGCGTAATATTCGCGTAAGCGGCTTAGGTAGAGTATGAACATGTTTAGTACCCATGAGAAGGCCATAAAACCTATGCCCAGTAATGCAGCTCCGCCACCGCTCTCTTCTCTTCGTCCACGATACATGGATGATAGCATAAGCGAATAGCCTATGTAGGTTAATAATGCTGGCAGCAGCGAAACGAACATCATTACTTGCACGTCCCTATGAGCTAGATGTCCAAGCTCATGCCCGATAACAGCTTCGACTTCCTCACTTTCCAGCGTTTTCAACAGACCACTTGTCACAGCTACTCGGTTTCCAGCTATGGGCGAACCGTAAGCAAACGCGTTTGGAATTGGAATCTGTGCAAGCATCAACTTCGGCTTTTTTATTTTGCTCTTTCGACTTAGATTTTCAATCGTCTCGTGCAGTTTTGGGTTCTCATTCTCAGGTAACTCGCGTGTTTTGTAAAGAGCGTCGATTATGTATGGTGATATTAACCATTGGAGAATGTTGAAGGCGACCACCAAAACGCCTATGGTTATTAGGTTTAAAAAGCTCGGAAAGAATAGGAATAGGACTACTGTGAAAACTAGCGTGGATAAGCCGATTATTATAGCTAAGGTGCCGAAAATGGACATGCGAAGTTTCCAAATATTCATGTTGTATCCTCAAATAATGGTCACGAAGCAGCGGTAACTTATATCTTTTGCTATAGAAACTTGCCCTATGGCATAAGAGATTTGTGAGAACAAAAGTTAGTTTTAAATGATTTAGCGGCTAACGTGTTTGTATGTATGCCCTTGTTGATGATGCGGGAAGTTTCCCACTACCACATTATGCGGATAGAAAATTGTTCGATAAGGCATATATTCTTGCCAGAGAAGCAATAATCAACGGAAAAGACATCAGAAAAGACGAGTTCTTGTTGAACAATTTTCATCGGGTTATAATCGACTCTTTTAGGAAAAAATTGGAATCTGGTTTGGATGTCGTTAACTACCCGCAACATTACGACATACATAAGCAGTTCACGGAAGCCATCCACAAGGCCATGGATAAAGGCACGTATGAAGTTGATGAAAAACATGCAGTCATACCCGAGGTGTACGTGATTAATAACGAAGCCAAGGGGCTTTGCGAAGAAGTTGGGAGAAAAGTCTCACTTCGTGTATGTGTCACAGGGCCCATGGAACTGTACCTAAAAGAGATTGGAACAACCCCTTACAGGGACATACTTCTAATGTTTGCAGAAACGGTAAGAAGATTTGCAAAAAATTCTATTTTAAATTCTAAACATGTCAAAACCGAAGTGGTGTCGCTGGACGAGCCGACCTTTGGATTCCAAGACATATCGGCCGATAAAGACGTGATTTTAGATATCCTGGAAAAAGCCTTCAATTTCAACGGTGTGATAAAGCAGATTCACCTGCATTCCCCCTCAAGGGTTGCGGATATATTAAAGGTTAAAAACCTTAACGTGTTGTCCTTTGAGTATGCAGCATCACCCAGAAACATCGAAACCGTCTCAAGAAAAATGCTGGAGGGGGCGGATAAGCAGATAAGGGTCGGTATATCAAGAACAGACGTAGACTCAATCATGGCAGAACTATATGATAGAGGCGTAACAAAACCGGACCCAGAGCAACTGGTTGAAAGCGAAGAAACTATACGAAAAAGATTTGTAACCGCCAAAGAGAAATATGGAGACACGATGACTTTTACGGGGCCTGATTGTGGCTTAGGCGGTTGGCCAACGCAAGAGACAGCTGAACTACTTTTGAGGAGAACGGTAGACGTGGTGAAATCTGCAAAAACCTCTAAATCGTCCCATGTTTGTTAGTTTTGACCAAAACAATGAAAAGTTTCATAAAGGATTAGGCGTAAGAATTATTTATGAAGCAAGAAAAACTAATCAAACTACTTTTCGAACTTACTAAAAATTCGAAGCGAAGCGACAGAGACCTAGCAAAGATTTTGGCTATATCCCAACCAACAGTAACCCGACTGAGGAAAACCCTGGAAAAGGAAGCGATAAAGCAGTACACCATAATTCCAAACCTTTCCCGCCTAGGCTTCGACATAGTGGCCTTTACGTTTTGCCGTTCAAAGGAGCTTGTGCACCCCCTCTGGGAGCAGGGAAGGAAATGGACAGAGCAGCAGCCGAGTGTGGTATTTGCAAGCACTGGCCAAGGGATAGACGCGGACGCCCTTATGGTCTCGGTGCATAAAGATTATGCGGACTTCGTGAAATTCTACCACGTTTTTAGAAGAGACTGGGGCAAATACCTCGAAGATTTCAAAGTCTTTCTCATAAGTTTATCAGGAAGTGTTGTAATGAAAAGCTTCACCTTCAATTATCTGATAGACGCGCACCAGAGAGGGACTGGCGAATAAACGATTTATTTTCCTTGCGCTTCTTGTCCTTCTCTTTCAAAGCTTCAAACAGTGCACGGAAAATTGTGTAAGGCTCCGAGCCCGGAGGAGAATCATCATTACTATCTTATGCTGCTGAGCTTAGACGCCTTAATACTCTTAAAGCAACGAGGGTAATCCATTTGCTAGGTTTGCCCTTCGCCTCGATGTTGGTTTGCATTCTTCCGATGGGAGCACCTTCCAAAATCCATGTCCCATTGCCTTGTCGTTTTTGCAAGAGAATCTCAACAGCATCTCTTAAACGTTCATCCTTCACGTAACCAAGCTTGGTCAAAACATCCAATCCCCTTAGGATGCTGTACCCATAAAACCATGGAAAACTCAACTTCAACCAAGACAGGTTAATCACCCTATAACCGTGATGATCAGCCTTAAACAGACGATGCATAAGCAGAAATTCTGCGCCCTTCTCAATGGTTTCCCTCATCTCTTTCGTTAGATTTTCCTTCTTTACTTCCGAAAAGGCTTCTAAGGGGCAAATCGTTCCGTAAAAACATCCGTGTTTATCTTTAATGTGGGCTTTCCAGTAGGGACAGAGCCATCCCCCGTCTTTGTTCTGAATCTTTACAAGCCATTCTAAAGCCCTTCTGACTCTGGAATCATTCGTATATCCTATTCTGATCAACGCTGCTGCCATGTTGCCGGTAAGACACGAATATTGATGCTCAAAAACTATGGAGGATACCCACTGGTTCGGTGAAGGCAGCTTCTTTCCCTTTCCGCGCAACCACTCATATTCTTTCAGTGCTCGTTTAGGCGTGTAGCTCGAAAAGCCGCCTTCACCTAACTGAAACTGAAAAATGTGTTCACAGGCTCTTTTGACTCTCTCATCGCTTCTGTCCACTCCCAACTGGCCTAGCGTCATTATCTGCCAATAAGAGGACTTGTACTTGGGGTGGTAGGGATTGGCTGGTTCTTCCCAATATCCCTCTGGATTTTGCCTCTGCAATATTTTCTTCACCACCTGCGACTCTGGGATAGCCCGTTTTGCAGCTGCTACTTGAGGGTCACTTTCGCTCTTGTCAAGAATATCCCTTAACGTAAAGTAGCGAACAGAAGGATTAGCCTCTTCAAGAAGCCAATCAATAGGGCTTTCTTTTAAAATCTCGGACCAGTCAATCATAGATACGCATCTCTTCAATGTTTTGACCCATTGCCTTCCTCGAAGCTGAAGGTACTGGTGTATTAGCATGCTAAATACGCTGACGCTGGGGTTAAGCTTATTGTTCGCAAGGGTAAAAGGTAAGGTTTGAAGGCCATGAAGTCAAGGGGAATTTACAAATACTGGCTTAAGAGGGTTTGTGATGTTTCAGTTCTTCGTTCAGGTTGTAATATTGTATGTAACAGTGTTAATTCTATGGCGCAGACGCCTATGGTGATTAGGATTATTGACGTAGAGTGGCATGTTGTTTCTGCCGTTGTCCACCATTGTAGGGATCCTTCCCAGCGCCATTTTTCTTCTTGTATTAGGTCTGGGTTGCTTAGTATTTGTTCGTGGCCTTGTATGACAAAGTCTGTGAATAGCCATAGGGCCATGCCTATGACTATGAATAAGCCCCCCGCCAAGATTACTGCGAGTTTTCTTCGCATGAGGATTTTTGGGTTTGACATTTTGGGACGAACCGTTTGGTTTTCTTATGTGTTTATTGACGCGTCGTTTATATGGGACTTATTTCAGTGACGGAATATTATGAAAATTGGGAGTATGATACTGTTTTTCGCTTAGGGTTTGTGGATGGACCCCTTCATTAATGGAAGAGACTTCGCCAGCATTTGACACGAAAACGCTCTTAAAACATCCATAGACTGTTGGGAAAGCCCTAAAAATGAAACAAACGGCGGTTCAAGCTTTCTCGGTGAAGGTTCTTTCACGAAAGAAGATTTGTGGCGGGCCCGCCGGGAATTGAACCCGGGACCTACGGGTTAAGAGCCTCAACCCAACCCCCGTGTAGCGGTTAGTCCGCCGCTCTACCTTACTGAGCTACGGGCCCTATGTAAATTCTAAAATATGCAATCTAGAGGCTGTTAATAAGTTTAGTCTCTACAAGAAAATTGTTAAACGTTTACACCTGCCACTGTTGTTATTGCTCTGAAAGCCTTGAACGCTTCTACTAAATCATCTGAGGTGTAAGCCACCGTACGGCTTGCTATCTGTTTTACTCCCGGAATAAGCAGAGCCATTTCAGTCATACCCGTATTTATGAAGTCTATTTCGAAAGTTATCGGCGGCTTCAACTTGAAGGGCTTGAATTCGCCAACCTTTTTCAGGGTTTTAGAGGCGGCTTCCTTGATTAGTTTTCTCGCTTTGCCTGGTGTTAGGCATTGGGCCGCATACCTTCCAACAGCCTTTTTAACGGCAACCGTCTCAACCTTCCCAAGAAGTTCAACGGCTTCTCTGGTTACTGTTTCATCTCCAGTTACAAGCACTACGGGAACATTGTAATAGCCAGCTACCGCCGCGTTTAATCCTGTTTCGCCCATGGTCTTTTTGTTTAGTCTCAAGTTGTAGACTACCCTCCCATGATAGGTGTGGCCCATGATGCTTGGGAAACTGCTTGGCATGGCGTGGTAGCCAACAAAGAATGTTGCGTCAAAAGAGTCATCTATGCCCTGCATCATGGACAAAGGCTTAGGCGAACCTGTAACAAGTTCGGCTGCTTCGTGGAGTTCTTCTGGAATTATGTTCCGCATCGTGCCGTGGGAGTCATTCACAACGATTTCGTTTGCTCCCGCCTCTAAAGCGCCTTCAACGGCAGCGTTAACTTCTTGAGTCATGAGCTTTCTAGCTCGGTCATGCTCTCTTCCATCGCGCATAACATGCTCTTCGTGGACAACCCCAGCCACACCCTCTAAGTCCGCTGATATGAACACTTTCATGGAGTTAGCCCTCCTTTTATGACTATTAGTTAGGGGGGTCAACAGTTTTAAGTTTTAACTTTAAATCTTAGTTGTGAGGCTGAAACCGTGGGTGAGATCGTTTTTGTTGGGCTTGGCTTACATGACGAAATGGGAATAAGTTTGCGCGGTTTAGAAGAGGTCAAAACTGCAGACACAGTTTTTATAGAGCTTTACACGAGTTTTATGCCCGATTTTTCAATAAACCATTTCGAGGAAATTTCCGGAAAAAAGCTACACGTTGTTTCGAGGAAAGAGCTTGAAGAGAGGAACGGAGAAATCATTCTAAAGGCAGCCAAAATTGGCAAAGCTGTTGTGCTTGTTCCAGGTGACCCCCTTATAGCCACGACTCACGTTGCCTTGCGAATACAAGCTGAAAAACTCGAGATAAAAACTCGCATAGCTCACGGAGTCTCTATACTTTCCGCTGTGATGGGTTTGTCTGGTTTGCACAACTATAAATTTGGAAAAAGCGTGACGATACCTTTCCCAGACGAAACCCTTTCTGAAACCCCATATGATGTTATAGCACAGAACAAAAAACTTGGGCTTCATACTCTCTGCCTGCTAGACATCAAAGCCGAAGAGAAACGTTACCTCAGCATTCGTGAGAGCCTAGACTTGCTTTTGAAAATTGAAGAGAGAAAGAAAAAGGGGATAGTTGCTATGAATACGCTTGTGGTTGGTGTAGCAAGGGCTGGAAGCAACAACCCAACGGTGAAGGCTGGCTTCATAAAGGAAGTGGCAAGCTACGATTTTGGGGGACCACCCCACAGCCTTGTTTTTCCAGGGAAACTTCATTTTATGGAGGCCGAAGCACTCATAGTCTTGGCTGGTGCTCCGAAAAAGTTGAGGGAGATGGTGGAATGAGTTTGGAGAAGCTTGCTTCGAAGTATATAGCTTCTGCAGAACGTGTTTTCGGTGAAATGAGGATTGCTGAAACTTCCATAAGTCTTGACGCAAACAGCGCCAAGAAGGTTGTGGATTTTGCCAAAGCCTATTTAGACGACGCCAAATATTATAGGGATAAAAAGAGATTTGAGGCAAGTTTGGCTTCTGTTGCCTATTGCGAAGGCTTGCTGGACGCATTAAAACTGTTAGGAGCTGTGAAATTCGAATGGCCTATCAGAAAAAAGAAAGGAAAAATAGAAAAATAGTTTTGGCTTCCGGGACTTTTGATCTGTTCCATCTTGGACATGTAAAGTACTTGGAGGAAGCGAAAAAAGCGGGTGGGCCAAACGCTAAACTCATAGTCATAGTAGCTCGAGATAGTACAGTTGAAAAAAGAAGAGGGGCAAGACCCATTATACCTGAGAACCAACGAAGAGCGCTTGTTGACTCATTGAAGGTTGTTGATGAAGCGATTCTTGGGTATGAAGAGTTCGATATTGAAAAGGTTATTGAAAAAATCAGACCAGATGTAATTGCACTAGGATATGACCGAGGCGACATCGAACAAACTGTGAGAAATTATGTTAAGGAAAAGCGTTTGAAAATAAAGATTGTGAAGATTGGCAAGTTTGGAGAAGACGAGTTGGACAGTTCCTCAAAAATCAAACAGAAAATCATTGAGCACTTCAAAAGATGAGCGGCATGTCTAAGGGTTTTAAAAGGTTCATGCCAACCTTCATTATTATTGCATTGAACATAATTGTTTACGCTTATACCTCTGTTCTTAGCGGGGACGCCTTTGAAATTAACTATTACATTATTCGCCAATACGGGCAACATAACTCGTTTGTTTTGAATGGCGGATATTGGCAGCTTTTTACAGCCATGTTTGTCCACGTCAACATCATGCATCTTTTGGGTAACTTGTTCTTTTTGCTCATCTTTGGGCTCAGGGCAGAA
>Ga0315308_1000088_pt1 | contig 44284 bp, 46 predicted proteins | sample TDP3_MG_FD_203078 | JGI IMG/M metagenome (GOLD analysis project Ga0315308, IMG submission 203078) | Freshwater sediment microbial communities from Lake Towuti, South Sulawesi, Indonesia - TDP3 | ecosystem: Environmental > Aquatic > Freshwater > Lake > Sediment | place: Indonesia: South Sulawesi...
TGCAGCACAAGGTTTTCCCCTGAAGTTTAGCGTCATTGCGAGGAGTCCCGTTGTATAGGGACGACGCGGCAATCTCATGTTTTGTAAGGGATTGCTTCGCCTCCAGCTCGCAATGACATGGTTTTCGGATCGCGATGACAGGATTTTAGGCTCGTAATGACTCGGTTGGGCAATTTTCAGGAGGCCTCTATTGAATCCTTATAAATTTTTAGGTTGACAGTACCTATATTTGTTTGTTACATAATACTGAGTCTCAATCACAAGGAGGTTTTCAATGCATACATTAAAAAGACTTATTTTTATAGGAGCTATGGGAGTCATGACATTCGGGCTTACCGGTGTTATCTTGGCCTCTGAAGAAAAGGGGCAAGTCAAAGAAGAGGGCAATTATCTCAATAAAGCCAACGAACTTTGGAAGCAGCGAGAAGACAGGGCCAAACTTGAGGAGGCAATCCAGAACTACGAGAAAGCAGCCGAGGCAGACCCGGGGAATCGCGATCTACTTACCCAGCTTTCCCGTGCCTGCTATTTTCTTGCCGATGGATACCTTGAGGCAGAGGAAGAGAAGCAGCTTGAATTCTACAATAAGGGAATTGAATGGGGAAAAAAGGCCATGATGACTAACCCAGAATTCAAGAAGAGGATGTCAAAGGGGGAAAAGGTAGAGGATGCGGTCAAGGTTCTGGGAAAAGAATATATCGGAGCCATATATTGGTCTGCAACGAGCCTGGGAAAATGGGCACAGAAAAAGGGGTTTGTTACGACCCTGTCCAACAAGGATAGGATAAGGAAATTAATAACGCGCGTCCTTGAAATGGATGAAAAGTTTTTCTACGGCGCTCCCCACAGATACTTCGGATCTTATTATGCTGTGGCCCCTTCCTTTGCCGGAGGCGATCTTAAAAAATCAGAGGAACATTTCAACAAGTCCATAGAAATTGCCCCCAACTATTTTTCAACAAGGGTTCAGATGGCTGAAAAACTTGCCACAAAGAAACAGGACCGGAAGATGTTCCAGGAACAACTGGAATTTGTCCTGAAGACACCGGCAGATGTAATTCCTGAAATTGTCCCTGAGCAGAAGGCAGAGAAGCGAAAGGCCGAAGCACTCCTCGGAAAGATAGATGAGTTTTTTGCTAAGTAATAGAGGTATTTCAGCGCTTCTTGGCGGTATCCTCCTTGCCTGTCCTGCGCTTGCGCAGGAGAAAATGAAGGCTGAGTTCACAATCAGGCTTGCCACAGTGGCTCCTGCAGACACTCCGTGGCATAAAGTGCTGCTGGATATAAAGAAGAGTGTTGCAGATAAGACAAAAGGCCGTGTGAATTTGCTGCTCTTCATGGGAGGACAACTTGGAGGAGAGGTTGAGACGCTGAAGGGATGTCAGATGGGAGCAATCGAGGCATGGGGTGGGAGCACAGGAGCCCTTGAGACACTTATCCCCGAGTTCGGGATGTTTGACCTTCCTTTCCTCTGGCAGAGCGACGAGGAGCTCTATTACATAGTTGACAATGTTCTTACGAAACCATTTTTCGATAAGCTTGAAAAGATTGGCCTCAAGGGCGCTTCTTGGACAGAGAACGGATGGCGGAATATGGGGATTAGGACGAAGGCTGTCCGTTTGCCAGGTGATCTGAGTGGTCTCAAGATCCGTTCACAGGAGAGCAAGGTGCATCTGGCATTCTGGAAGGCCCTGGGTGCCACACCAATTCCTGTGCCAATGCCCGATGTGCTGAGCGCTCTCCAGACAGGGTTGGTGGACGGTGCAGACAGCTCAATTATCATTATGTCTGCATCAGGATGGTTGGATACAGTCAAATATCTCACCATCTCGCGACACATTTATCAGCCGGCTGTTGTGGCATTCAATAAAGGGTATTTTGACAATCTTCCACGGCAGACCCGCTTCATTTTGCTTGAAGAGTTTAAAAAGATTCAGGCCCTGATCCGGAAGGGTTTGAAGGAGGTTGAACCCGAACTATTAAAGGAATATATGGCTAAAGGTATAGAGGTCATTGAGCTCACACCTGCCGAGAGGAAAGAATTTGAAGATAAGGTCAGGATCGTCCAGGACGAATTCAGGGAGCTTTTTGGAGATTTTCTTGAGATAACATACAAGGCTCAGGCGAAGCATCGGGGGAAAATAAGGAAAAAATAAGCGAGAGAATATTGGGAGGATCCATGGGAAAAGGATATATGGGGAAGATACTCTGGGCAGATGCGAGCCAGAGAAAAATGGAAACAGAGGCGCCTGCAGAGGAAATATATAAGAATTTTCTCTGCGGATATGGACTCGGCTCAAAGATCGTCTATGACAGGCAGAAGGAAAGGGGAATAGATCCCCTTGGAGAAAAAAACATCCTCGGACTTTGCACCGGCCTCCTAACGGGAACCGGCACTCTCTTTACAGGCAGGTATATGGCCGTGGGGAAATCGCCCCTGACCGGGGGATGGGGAGATGCCAACTCAGGCGGCTATTTCTCACCTGAGCTGAAGAAGACCGGATACGATGCCTTGTTCATAACCGGCAAGTCGGAAAAGCCCGTGTATATATGGGTGGATGAGGGGAAAGCAGAGTTCAGGGACGCCTCGCATTTGTGGGGCCTTGATGCAATTGAGACAGAGATTGCGCTGAGAAAGGAGCTTAAGAGCGACAAGATCCAGGTTGCATGCATCGGACCCGGAGGAGAGAAGGTTTCGCTTATCGCAGGAATTGTGAACGATTTGGGAAGGATCGCTGCACGCTCCGGTCTCGGAGCTGTTATGGGTTCAAAAAAGATCAAGGCCATTGTTGTGCGCGGAAACAAAAAAACAGAAGTCCACGACAAAATTAAAATCAATGAATTGAGCAAAAGGTTTATGAAGGACTTCAAGAAAACAATTCCGGGCGCCGGCCTGATCTTCCGCTTTATCAGCCACATGGGACAGCTCCAGAGAATCCTCCCCTACCAGCCAAAAAATGAGAGCATTACATACAGGGAGGTTCTGAGAAGATTCGGCACAAGCGGGATCACAGCCATGTCAGGGGAGAGTGGAGATTCTCCTGTTAAGAACTGGAAGGGTTCGGGCTATCATGACTTCCCTGCAGGAAAGAAGTCCTATAAGATCAGTGATAGGGAAGTTATCAAATACGAAAACAAGAAGTATTTCTGTTTTTCCTGTCCCCTTGGATGCGGCGGCATCATGAAGGTTCAGGAGGGGCCATATCGAGTTGACGAGGTGCATAAAACGGAATATGAGACCCTTTGTGCCCTTGGCACTTTGTGCCTCAACGATAACCTGGAGTCTATTATCAAGATGACCGATATAATCAACAGGGCAGGCCTGGATTCCATCTCTGTCGGCTCCACGATAGCCTTTGTCATGGAATGCTATGAAGAGGGGATCCTAACAAAAAAGGACTGCGATGGACTTGAGATGACATGGGGGAATGTTCCAGCAATGCTTGGGCTAATTGAAAAGATAATAAAAAGGGAAGGAATAGGAGATGTCCTTGCTGATGGTGTGAAGGTTGCTGCAGAAAAGATTGGAAAGGGTTCAGAGAGGTTTGCAATGCATGCAGGCGGCCAGGAGCTTCCCATGCACGATGCGAGGTTTGACCCTGGCTTTGGCACTGCATTTGCTGGGGAGCCAACCCCTGGAAGGCATACCATCGCCTCACACACGTATTTGGAGCTGTATGACCTTGAGAGGAAGTTGAAGGATTTTAAAAGGCTTCCTTCTCTCGTAAAAAAGGCAGATAAATACAAGTTTGAGAACACTGGCTGGATGCAGGCAGTGGGCACGAAATACATGCAGGTTGCCAATGGGGCAGGGATGTGCGAATTCGGACTGATGGTTGGGGGGAATATCCCCCTGTTTGAATGGCTCAATGCGGCAACAGGATGGAGCCTAAGCCCTGAGGATTATCTTGTTATTGGAGAGAGGATCGAGACCATCCGGCAGGCATACAATGTCAGGGAAGGGATAAAGCCTAAGGATTTTGCACTCCCTGACCGGGTTGCTGGGAACCCACCCCTTGAAAAGGGTCCCTTGAAAGGGGTGAAATTGGATATGAATACGCTGGTTGGAGAATTTTACAGGGAAATGGGCTGGGATATTGAAACTGGCAAGCCCTCAAAGGAAAGGCTGCAGAAACTTGGGCTTTCAGAGGTCATAAAAGACCTTTACTGAGAAATTTCCTTGAAGGTGAAGGTAAGGATTGCCGGTTTTATCCTCGGAAAGTCAATAAACGAGAGCTTTGAGGAGGAAATTACAGAGGGAATAACCCTGGAGGAAATGTTTAATGTATTGAATAAACAGAAAAGGGTAGGGAAGGGCTTTTTCGCCGGTCTTCTAACCAAGCCAGGCTCTATTTCTATCCTTTTGAATGGTGATAGGGTTGTTTTTCCCCAGGATGGTCAAATTAAACTTAAGGACGGCGATGAAATAGCCGTCCTTTCCCCCATAGCCGGTGGTTGAGGATTTCTTTACAACTATTGATAATTTAAAGATATTTTATCGTCATAATATGTTTGACAAGTCTGCTGTTTTTCTTGTCATTATTCACGGCCTTGGTGAACATTCGGGAAGATATTCCAATTTTTTTAATAGATTCTCTAATAAATTCAATGTGTTCGCAATAGACCTTAGAGGGCACGGCCGTTCCGGAGGAAAAAGAGGCCATATTTTATCCTTTTCAGAATATCTAAACGATATAAAGTATTTTATAGAATATATTCGTAATATATCAAATAACAAAAAGATTTACCTTCTTGGGCATAGCATGGGAGGGCTCATTTCTATAAGATATGCCGAGTGTTACCCAGAGGACATAAAAGGAATAATAATATCTTCTCCGTTGCTGAAGATGCGAGTCCATGTTCCTGTATTTAAAAAGATTGTTGGAAGGGCTGTATCAAGATTTATTCCGGGCATTTCTATGAGTAATGGCCTGGATCCAGCCTTTTTATCACACGATAAATCAGTGGTTGAGGCATATAAAACTGATCCCCTTGTCCACACCCTCGTATCTGCAAGATGGTTTACAGAGGTTAAAAGGGCAATGGAACAGTCATTTCAGGACGCAAATAAAATATCTATGCCAAGCCTTTTACTCCACGCAGGGGATGACCAGCTTACCGACCCCGATGGGTCGCGCGACCTGTTCCCCTTAATTTCATCCAAAAACAAGGAATTAAAGGTCTATGAAGGGTTATATCATGAGATATTCAACGAAATAGAAAAGGAGAAAGTCTTCGCTGATGTGGAAAACTGGCTCATGAGAGAGGTCCTCAATGTCCAATAGGTTCTCCATAAAATCGCTTTTACAGGAGGATTGGAAGCGCCTGCTCCTGATCCTGGTCGTAATCACATTGTTCCAACCCTACTACTACTTCCTGGTTGTCCTCGCAAGGTCTTCAGTGATGGTAAAGCAGGGGATAGTAAACGATGCGGCCCTTGCAGAGCTTCAATGGTTTTACTATTGGAGCACGCCTTTGTATGTCATTTTGATTCCTCCAGCATATATATTTCGCAGGCGCAAGGCTGCCGTAGAGGCGATTACTGTTATACTCATGGTGTTATTCTTTAGTCTTACGGTCTGGTCCATTCACTATATTGGTTTGAACAGCACCAGTCTCACGGTAATCCTCTCTGCGGCTCTCGTGGCTACACCTGTCCTGATTCCGGGATGGAAATCCATAGTGGCGCTTACAACAACACTTTTTGTCTATGTAGCGGTGACCACCGCAGAATACAAGGGTATTATTCCAATGGCGCCGGTGCTGGGGGGTTATGTGCCTCCTTCGTTCAAAAATCCTGTTGCATTGTTCATATATTCAGGAATTGTCCTTGCTCTTACCACTACCGCTTTTTCATTGTCCTATTGGATGGTGAGCCTTGCCCGCAGGCGCCAGGAAGAGCGCGACAGGGCATATAGGGCTTTAAAGATCGAGAAAGACCGTGTCGATCATGAGCTTCAGGAGGCGCGCAGGATACAGGCATATCTTCTGCCAAAGACAGCCCCCGATGTGAAGGGAATAGAGCTGTCAGGCACCTGTGTGATTAGCCTCGAGGTGGGTGGGGATTATTATGATTATTTCTCACCAAACTCAACGAAACTTGCGCTCCTCGTGGCTGATGTTACTGGCAAGGGTGTCCCGGCAGCCATGGTCATGTCAATGGTCAAGATCGCTATTCACAGCCAGCCCGCCCTGCATGTTAACCCTGCCAGGATTCTTACTCAGATTAACCGGCTTCTATGCACCACTGGACAGAAGGTGCCAGTAACATTGTTCTATGGGGTGCTTGATTTACTCAACGGAAGCTTCTGTTATTCAAATGCCGGTCAGCCGTTTCCCTACATACTTCCTCATGAAGGCTACGGCTCATGTTTGCCTTTGCAGCTTGGGGCCTTCCCATTGGGGATTGATATTGACACCGAGTATATGGAGCAGCAAACGAGTATCAAGCAGCGTGATGCACTCGTCATGTATTCTGACGGCATCGTGGAGGCAAAAGACAATATGGGAAAGCTGTATGGATTTGAGAGATTGGAGGAAATTCTTAGTTCCAATCGCAATCTACCGCCGGATGCACTCAACATGGCAGTCCTGGACTCTGTCAAGAGCTTCAGCTCAATTTGGCCGCCGCATGACGATGCTACTATCCTTGCAGTTCGATTTACAGGTGAGGCAGGATAAAGATTCATCCTGAGCGAGTCGAAGGATTGACTGTTGAAAGAGTTCCTTTATAATATCTTCTAAACAAGGAGGGATAAGATGGCTTTCAATAATATTCCGGAGATGTTTTTCTCCCAGGCGCAAAAAAATAGGGGGAATGTAGCCCAAAGAGCTAAGAGGGGAGGGCGCTGGATAGATATTACATGGGAAGAGATGGAGCAGAATGTCTGCGAGATCGCCTATGGACTGCTTTCTCTTGGCATGAGCAAGGGAGACACCGTATCGCTCCTGTCTGTATCGCGGGCTGAATGGGTCCAATGCGATCTTGGAATCCAGTCTGCTGGCGGGATCACTGTTCCAATATACCAATCAAATACCCCGGATCAGGCTGAATACATAATTAATAATTCAGCATCAAAATTCGTTATTGTAGAGAACAAGATGCAGCTCGACAAAATTCTCAGCGTAAGGAATAAATTACAGAATGTCCGCAACATAATTATAGTCGAGGGATCCAATGAATCAAAAGAAGGGGTTCTTACCTTTGATGAGCTTAGAAAAAAGGGGAGGGAGCAGGCGAAGAATTTTGAGAAAGCCGTGTCTGATGCGACAGCAAGCATGAAAAGGGATGATATCGCCACAATTGTTTATACATCAGGGACGACTGGTCCCCCAAAGGGAGTTATCCAGACACACGGAAATCACCTTGCCATGTCCGAGGCCCTTGTGAAAGTGACCCGCAACGAGAAGGGCGATGTGAGCCTTCTTTTCCTACCGCTTGCCCATTCTTTTGCACGAGCAGCTGAATATTATGACATCTTCATGGGACAAACAACGGCCTTTGCCGAGAGTATTGAAAAGGTTGTGGACAATCTCGGTGAGGTAAAACCCCATTACATGGCCAGCGTCCCAAGGGTCTTTGAAAAAGCCTATGCTACTATCCTTTCAAACGCCACTGCAACTCCAATCAAAAAGAAGATATTTGAATGGGCCGTGAAGGTTGGCCGGCAGACAAGCCAATTGATACAAGCAAAAAAACCAATACCTGTTGGACTTCGGATCAAAAGGGCTATTGCTCACAAGCTTGTTTTCAGCAAGATCCACACGCGATTTGGCGGGAATCTCCGCTTCCTCGTTTCAGGAGGCGCTCCACTTTCAAAAGAAATTGCAGAGTTCTTTCATGCTGCCGGTATTCTGATCCTCGAGGGATATGGTTTAACTGAAACATGTCCGGCCACCCATATGAATCGCTATGAGGACTATAAATTTGGAACTGTTGGTCCAGCGCTTCCACTTGTTGATGTTAAAATCGCCCCTGACGGCGAGGTCCTTGTCAAGGGGCCAAATATTTGCTCCAGGGGATATTTCAAGAGTCCCGAAGAGACAAAAGAGCTATTCACCGAGGACGGCTGGCTGAGGACCGGTGATATAGGAGAGATTGATTCCAGGGGGTTCCTCAAGATCACGGACAGAAAGAAGGATCTCATCAAGACGGCGGGTGGAAAATATGTCGCGCCTCAAAATTTAGAGAACTTGCTCAAGGTTGACCCGTTTATCAGCCAGGCAGTGGTCATCGGCGACCGCAGACCATACTGCGTGGCGCTCATAAGCATCAGCCAGCCCGAGGCAGAAAAATTTGCAAAAGAAAATGGGATTTCCTATTCGAGCTACGAGGATCTGACCAAGAATGAGAAAATCTTTAATAGGGTAAAGCAGACAGTGGATTCAATGAATTCCCGCCTGGCGTCCTTTGAAACAATAAAGAAGTTTTTTATCGTTCCGAGGGACTTCACGCAGGAAAACGACGAGATGACCCCAACCCTCAAGATCAAGAGGAAGGTGGTCACTGAAAGATATAAAGAACCGATAGACAAACTCTACGTCAAGTAGTCAGATCTCCGATGGCTGCGATAGAGAGATCACGCAGCAGACTGTTCTTTCTTTCAATTCTACTTCTGTTTGTATTTGCCCTCTCCATAAGAAAGGTATCAGACCCGGATACACTCTGGCAGATTAGAGCAGGGGAGCATATTCTCAAGTCATTCACTGTTCCCCATAATGATATATTTACAAGCCTCAATCCCTACAGGGAATGGATAAACACAGGGTGGCTCGCCGAGGTCATATTTTACATTTTTTTTGCCATAGGGGGGTTCTCCCTCCTTATCATCTTCAAGGCCTTTGTTGTAGCCGGGGCTTATGGCCTCCTCTTCAGACTTGTCAGATCTATGGGAGCCCCTTTTCACCTCTCATATATCTTCGTTTTCCTTGCCGCACTTGCTTCCCGAGAACGATTTCTTGAGCGCCCACATATCTTCTCACTGATGATACTTCCGCTGTTTCTACTTTTCGTTATGGAGGAGCATGGAGGATCTCATCACCAAACACCACTAAAATCCCGAGGGATTTGGTTACTGCCTCTGACTATGATCGTCTGGGCGAACCTTCATGCAGGCTGTATTATTGGGATATTGGCACTATTCCTTTTAGTTCTTGGAAAAGGAATAAAACTCCTTTTCTCGAGATCGGACGAATTGAGCTATACGGAATTCAAGCGATGGACAATATATTTCATCCTCACGGTCCTGGCTTCGTTGATTAACCCTTACACCTTTCGCCTCTATGATTTTTTATTTCTTCATTTAAGCGTTATCAGCAGAATCAGAATCGCAGAGTTCAGGCCCCTGCTATCACCCGATGCCCCTTTTCTTCTCCCTACTGCGGCTATTTTCATTTTCATGTTTTTCTTTATATTGAATATAAAACATAGAGATATTTCTGAGATATTTCTTTTTGTCCCTTTTACAATTCTTCCTTTTGTTATGCGGAGATGGATAGGAGATTCCCTCATGGTTATGGCGATGCTCGCTGGAAGACATCCGAAGGGGCTGAGGCTGGACACACAATTGCGCCCAATAGCAAGGGCAGGGGGTATCCTGCTCCTTTTCCTTCCATTGGTTACATTTGGCATTATCTATCACGGGGACAGGCTCCATTATATTGGTCTGGGAATCATGGATACCGTATATCCGAAAAGGGCCCTCGAATTCATAGACTCACTTGGGCTTCCCGGCACGATCTACAACTCGAGCAATTACGGGGGCGCAATCATATTCCGATGGTTTCCTCAAAAGAAAGCATTTCAGGATACACGCCTGGTGTCAGCCGTTGAAAGTGTGGAAGGAGCTCTTATTGGAATGAGGACTACCGAGGCAGCACAATTTTTTGAGGCCCTTCTCTCATATAAGGGGGTGACACATGCCCTTGTAGAACTGTCCCTCCAATACAGGGCCAGAGGATTATTCCCCGATGATCGATGGGTTCTCCTTTATTGGGATGACTATTCAGAGATCTTTGTGCGAAGAAGTTATTTGACTAAGAAAATCATCAAAAAATACGGCGAGTTTTCCTATAATCCTGAGGCAATAGTCGCAGTTCTTGAGCTTTCTCAAGACCTGCCTCCTAATATATCTGAAGGGCTGGAGAGGGCAATAGCCTTGAACCCTGACGGGATCCTCGCCCGTGCCGCCTTCGCCCGCGCTGTCATGGTCCAGAAGGGAGACCTCAAAATTGCCTGGGATGTGCTCAAGGAAGGCCTGGGAAAAAGGCCAGATTCTTTCTATGCTAACTATGTAGCTGCTCGCCTTCGGGCTGAAGCAGGGATAAAGGATGATGCCTGGGTTTACTGCTCGAAGATGAAATCCCTCAGAGGTTACTATAAACTCACAAGCTATGAACTGTCATCCTACCTGAAGAATGTATCGGACATTCTTGCAAGAAAAGGAATTCCATCGGGTCCATGTATTTGACAAGGACCACCTTAAGATGTATATAGGATAAATGACCATGAAGATACTTAGGTTTTTATTACTTATTACCCTTTCTTCTCTTTTGTCAACCTGCGTTGGTGCAAAGCAAAGGGGCATGGCAGCAGATGCGGCTATGAGGGGGAAGATGGAGCAGCAGCGATACGAATCAAGCGCCTTTTTCATCAAGATTACATGCATTGACGATGCTGACAAGGTAATTGACGGTAGATTCGTCCTTGAGCCTCCATTTTCCTATAAGGTATATCCCAGTAAAAGTTATCGTCTGACATTACACTTCCCTGATGGACGCTGCTATGATGGCTATGTTGAGGCCATTCAGGAGGGCGGGGCATATGGACGGTATCCAGGTTATGAAATATGTGTTGATAATACGCTTATAAAGGAGATTGATACGCGTGGGAATCTTAGCTTCTATATTCAGGCGCCAACAGGCGAGAGGATTCTAAGAATAACTTTATATAGGAGATAATAGTTTACAGAATCCCCCTTATGGGACATCAAACCTGGAGGGAGACAATCTGTATATATACCCGCCATTTGTTAAGAAATAAAGGTTTTGACCATCAACATAGGGTGTTCCGGATATACCCCCTTTTTGTATGAATCTCCATTTAATACGGCCGGTTAATATGTCGAATATGTAGATAGGAGTCTTATCAGTACCAACAATTACATAATCCCCTGTTATAATCGGGGTTGAAGGTATCTCTTTCTTAAAATTGTATTCCCATAACTTTGAACCATCAGATTTGTTCAAACATATCAACTTACCTGTATATCTTGTTAAAATTATTTGATTTTTACCAATGGCAAGGTCACTGGAGCCCCCTTCCTCAAATGACCACTTGATATCCCCTGTTTTATTATTAAGACAGGATGTTTGACCATCATATACCGATATATACAATAAATTTCCCTCTATTATTGGAGAAATTACAATATCGTTGAACCTCTTTACTGAACCGACTGGAATAGTCCAAATTTCCCTACCTGTTTCTGCATCAAGGCATACAAGGGTCCCGTCGGAAAATCCCATATAAATCATATTGTTATCGATGGCCGGAGACGATCTTGCCCTGATATTGATCTTTCCATGCATTTCCCTGGCATATTGCCATTTCCAGGCACCCTTTTCCTTATCCAGGGCATAAAGTGTATTATTCTGTGTGATAAAATAAATCTTATCCTTAAAAATTACTGGAGCTGCAAGGACTTCTGTAGATAATTTATACTTCCAAATCACATCTCCAGTTTGACCGTCAAGTGCATAGAAAAAGCCGTCGCTGGCACCAAAAAAGACGGTATTTTTATCAAAAGCAGGCTTTGATTCAACCGATCCTTCTGTTTGGAATTTCCAGAGGATTTTGCCTGTATTAGCATTGATAGCAATGAAAACATTTCCTGTTCCACCTACGAAGACCTTTCCTTCGGAAACAATGGGAGAAGCTGGCTCTTCTGGAAGGTATCGAGGACCAAACATGCCTTCTCCATAAATGGATACAGCCCAGGAAAGCCTTAACGGAACTTTAAATTCATTGCCTAATGCATAACTAGGCAATAATAAAGAGAAAAGAAGGACAAATGAATAAAAACCCCTCATTTAAGGAGCAAAGACATACTTTTCAATCGCTCTGATTCAGTAATTGAGCCTTGAAGGGCCATGGCGCCCTGCTGTAGGGTTTTTATGGCAAGCTCCTGCCTTCCCATATTGAGAAGGCATCTTGACATGCCTTCATAGGAGATTCCTCTTGTAAATTTGCCATTTATTCCCGCAAGTTCTGAATAATATTGCAATGCTTTTTCATAATTTTTTTGCATTTCATATGACTGGGCAAGGCCGAACAGGCCAATCTCCTTGATTTCGCCCTTAATACCCGCTGATAAGGCCCGATCAAACAATGAAATAGCATTTATATAATCCCTTAGTAATATAAGACAATTTCCCCCGTAGAGCAGTGCTATCCTTCCTGATTTTGATCTCGGATACCTGGCGTAAACTTCCTCAAGGGACTTCAAGGCATTTTTTAAAACCTCCTGTGACTTTGAAGGATCATCATTGTCTTCTTTTAAAAACAATCCCTGGCGAAAAAGGGATATGCCCTGGGCAAGGGAAACCTGGGCCCTGGCTTCTTTCTTTGATAAATAATATATGACAAGCGATGTAACACCGCCGATAAATAGGACCACGGCTAAAATCGAAATCACCTGCCTGGAATGCCCCATGCAATAATTTATGATCCTGCCTGTAAGGCTTATGAACTCATCGGGCTTTTTGAGTTCCTTTCTTGAAATTTTGAGCTTTACCGGCATGCTTGAAAAAGAATATCATCTTGCAGAATATTTGACAAGAAATTAAAGGCTTGGTGTATTATAATTCATAAAGAAAAATGCGCGGCCTATTCTTGCTTGCTTTTATGCTCGGCTATGCCCTACCCTCTTTTGCGGGAATAATTGACGGAAGGGTAAGAAACTCCTTTATTGGGGGCATTGCTGTGGTTCCCAGGGTTGGCGTATTTATCCCATCAGACACCAGGGTTGACCCTGCCATCGCTGCCGGAGGAGAGGCGCGAATCCAGCTTTACTCCATTGACGAGGGGCTCTCGGTTGCTGCCGGGTTGATGTATATGGCCCCTTCTCGTCCGGGTTCGGCCCAGGTTGTTGTTGTTCCTATGGACCTGAATGTCGTGTATGAGGTCTTTGTTGAGGGTATGAGCACAGAGCTTTTTATCTCCGGAGGCGTGGGTTTATATTCCTGGAGCGCAAGCTCCCATGGGAGAGACGATGCTGGTGCCTCATTTGGATTTCAGGCGGGCATCGGCGTCGAGCCATTGATCGGACCTGGCAATCTGCTCGGATTCATTGGATACAGCCTTGCCTCAGCCCAGCATCCATCTCTCGGTTCTATAGACCTGGGAGGGTTTGCAATTGAGATAGGTTATAGGATAATATTCTAAAAAAACAGGAAAGGAGGAAGGGGATGAAAAGAATGATGGCAATAGCAGCAATGATGGTAGTGGTTATGGCCCTGGGGGTTTTTCCCTCGTATGCAGCGGCCGTAACCAGGGCAAGGGAGGGAGGTGGGGGCATTATCGGTGGCTCCCTGGGTGTCGTCCAGGCCGGTATGACATCTCGATATGGTCCGAGTGTTCCCACAGCATTACAGATAGGTGCCTTATTCAGATACCTTTTTAAGGACATTGTGGGCATTCAGGGTGAACTCGCTTATGCATCCACAGGGGAATATGAGCATTCAACTGCTACAACGACGACAAAATGGTCCAGCACCCTGATTTCCCTTGATGCCTGTATCGTTGCAAGGAGCAGCTATTTCTTTGTGGGCGGCGGTCTTGGATTCGGCAAAATTGATAATGATGTTGATACCTCCGGGATCAGGCTTGTTACCCTTTTTGGGATTGAAATCCCTGTTTCCGAACAGGTATCCATTGGAGGACAGATGAAGGGTGCGTTTGGGCTCACTGGAGAGGCAAGCGAAGCAGGCGCTACCTGGGACACAGACCTCGGAGGATTTGAGACCAAGGTTTATATTGGCTACAACTTTTAGCATCCTCGTCTAAAGGTCATTGGGGGGCGTCAGAGAGAGCCCCCCTTTTACTCTTATGTTTGTAGATTCTATTTATCGTTGATACCATGTCTATATGGGGCACATAAGGGCTTCAAAAAAACTTAAGGCAGCAATGAAAAGGTATGGAGTGTCGTGCCTTGTCCTTTATGGTTCTACCGCGCGTGGAGAGAAAGAAATTATTAAAGATGTTGACCTGGGTGTTCTTTTCAAAAAGCCACCTACCCCTTCGGATGAGCAGAAGATCCTGAATGTCCTCACCGAGCTGTTTCCGGACGATCTTCTGGATATTGCAGTCCTTAATCACACCTCCCCACTTCTAAATTTCCATATTGCCAGGGATGGAAGGCCTCTCTTTGAAGCGAAGAAGGGAGACTTCATGAGGTTCAGGATAAAGGCACTCAGGCAGTTCTGGGATACGGGAAGGTTTAGAAAAATGAGGGAAACATTCGCCCTGAGATAAATTTTTATGATTCCTGAAAACAAGGCCGCGCTCGTAGAGAAGATCATCCTTGTGGAGAAATATCTTTCTGAGCTTGGCGAAGTGAGGGATGTAAATTTCAACCAGTATCAAAAAAATGTCCTTGTGCGCCGGGGAGTGGAAAGGCTGCTCCAGCTTCTGGTGGAGGTGGCAAGCGATATCAATGGCATGCTTCTTTCAGAGATGGGTGAACGCCCCCCAAGCAGCTATTATGATTCTTTCATCAGGGTCGGTCGTTCCGGTATGTTCAGTGAAAAAATGGCGAAAAAACTCGCATCCACTGCTGGTCTCAGGAACAGGCTTGTCCATGAATACGGTGAATACAGGGACATCATTGTTTATAAAAATATCAGGCTCTTCCTCCGCTTATATGGTCTGTATATTGGGGCAATAAAAAACTTTATGAAAAAATCCGGTCAATCGCCGAGGTAGGCGCGGCGGACGGATTCATCCGAAAGCAGGGTTGAAGAAGTGCCATGAAGCACGATCCTGCCGGTCTCCATGATATAACCCCTCGACGAAATCTGAAGTGCCATATGCGCATTCTGCTCAACCAATAGGATCGTAGTTCCCTTGCTGTTGATCTCCCTGATCTTCTCGAAAATCTTTTCAACGAGCTTGGGGGCAAGGCCGAGCGATGGTTCGTCAAGGAGCAGAAGCGTTGGACGGGCCATGAGGGCCCTTCCTATGGAGAGCATCTGCTGCTCCCCTCCGCTCAGTGTCCCACCGGGCTGTTTTATCCTTTCTTTGAGCGCAGGAAAGAGCTTAAAGACATTCTCCATGTCCTCCTTGATGGATTCATCGTCCTCCTGGCTGAAAGCGCCCATGAGGAGGTTCTCTTCCACGGTGAGCCTGGGAAAGATGCGGCGGCCTTCAGGGACCTGAACGATCCCCTCTGACACTATCCTGTGTGGGGGAAGGTGTTCAAAGTTCTTTCCGAAGAACTTGATGCTTCCAGAGCGTGGTTTCAGTATGCCGGAGATCGTCATTAGAACCGTGGATTTTCCGGCGCCATTTGCTCCGATGAGGCATACGATCTCCCCCTCCTTCACCTGCAAAGAGATCCCCTTGAGCGCCTCGATGCTGCCGTAGAATGTGCGGATGTCATTGAGGCGGAGCATGATCCTCCAATGGGGTGCCGAGGTATGCCTCTATCACCCTGGGATCGTTCTGGATCTCCCTTGGCTTTCCTTCAGCGATTTTTTCCCCGTAGTCGAGAACAACTATCCTGTCCGAAATATCCATTACCATTTTCATGTCGTGCTCTATGAGAAGGACGGTAACACCGGTCTCCCTAATCTTCCGGATAAGCTCCATCATGGCAAGGGTCTCCATTGGGTTCATCCCGGCCACAGGCTCATCCAGAAGAAGGAGCATGGGTTTTGTGGACAGCGCCCTTGCAACCTCCAAGCGTTTCTGGTCGCCATACGAGAGGGCATCTGCAAATTCATTTGCCCTATTGTCGAGTCCCACAAACCTCAGCCTGTCCATCCCCTCCTTGCGCATTTCCTCTTCTTCCCTGACTGCCGAATGAGTCTTTGCGATTGCCGACCATACTCCTGACCTTGTCCTGCAGTGCTGGCCAACAAGGACATTTTCCATGGCTGTCATGCCCTGGAACAGCCTGATGTTCTGAAATGTTCTTGAAACTCCCCTGGAGACGATCTTGCTTGGACGCAGCCCGACGATGTTCCTTTCTTGGTATATGATCCTTCCTGATGTTGGAGGATAGATCCCTGTGATGCAGTTGAAAAAGGTTGTCTTCCCCGCCCCGTTCGGACCTATAAGGCTGAGAATTTCCCCCTTGTTCACATGGAAATCAATCTTGTCAAGAGCAAGCAAGCCGCCAAATGACTTTGTCAATATTTGGGTCTCAAGTAAAGACATATGTCATTGCTTCCTTGTTCCAAGAAGACCCTGCGGCATGAAGATCATCATTGAGACAACTGCAATACCGAATATGAGCATACGGTAAAGGTGAAGCTCCCTTAGAACCTCGGGCAGCAAGACAAGTATGGAGGCACCGAGGACGGGGCCAAAAAGGGTGCCCATTCCGCCCAGGACAACCATGCAAAGAACGAGGACGGACTCAAGGAAGTTGAAGCTTTCCGGTGATACGAATCCCTGCTTGGCTGCGAAAAAGGCTCCTGCGGCGCCGGCGTATGCAGCCCCGATCGAGAATGCCAGGAGCTTCATCCTTGAGGTATTGATCCCCATTGCCTCGGCTGCCAGCTCGTCCTCGCGGATTGCCATCAATGCCCTGCCGATCCTTGATGTAATGAGCCTCCGTGTAACGATGATAAGGAGGATGGTCATGACAAGGATTAAATAATAGAAGTGTATGGGTCTCGTGAATTCAATCCCTGATATTTCTGGTCTTTTCACGCCGAGTATCCCATTGGGCCCGCCTGTCAGGCTGTCCCAGTTATTGAGTATGATCCTCACCATCTCGCCGAATGCGAGGGTTACGATTGCGAGGTAATCACCCCTGAGTCGGAGGGTTGGCAGGCAGAGAAGAAACCCGAATCCGCCTGCCATGCAAGCGCCAATGAAAAGGTCGAGCCAGAAAGGCACTGCAAACCTTGTTGAGAGCAAGGCATGCGAGTAGGCGCCAACCGCATAAAAGGCGATGTATCCGAGGTTCAGCATTCCCGTGAGGCCCACATGGATATTGAGACCGATGGCAAGGATGATATAGAGGCACATGGAGATGAGAACGTCCTGTCCGTAAGAGCCGAGAAAAGGAGGGAGGATAAAAGATGACAATAGGATTACTGCCCCAATCCTTTCTGCCCCTGGCATGCGGCTCCCGAACCAGGAAGTAGCAGCCCAGGCTTTTTCCGGATTTGCCCTGTCCCACAGGGGAAGGATTAGGAAAAGCCCTGCGAGAAGGATAAGGGAGTTGATAACACCGAGGAAGGGGAGCCCCAGGATGCCTGCAGAAATGGATACGACCAGGTAATTTCTTGGCGCTTTCATATCAGGATTTCTCTCCGACATTTTCACCAAGGAGTCCTGTAGGCTTAACGATCAGGATTAGGATGAGGATTCCAAAGGCAAAGACATCCTTGAATTCAGCCGATACATAGCCTGCCCCAAAGCTCTCCAGGAGGCCAAGGAGTATTCCACCGAGCATTGCACCCGGAATGTTTCCAATTCCTCCGAGAACTGCTGCAGTGAACGCCTTGATGCCGGCAATGTAGCCAATGAAGAAGTTAACAAGGCCGTAATAAAGCCCGATCATCACCCCTGCCGCTGCAGCAAGCATGGAGCCGATGATGAATGTCACTGAGATCACCCTGTTGATGTCTATTCCAACCATGGCTGCCATTTTCATGTCCTGTGAGGTTGCCCTCATTGCTGTTCCAAGCTTTGTATTTTTAATAAAAAGATGGAGCCCAACCATCAGGGCAGCGGCGCAAACCATGATGATGATCTGAAGATATGTGATATGGGCCTCCCTGATCATGATTCCTGTCAGCGGGATAACCTGGGGAAAGACCTTGTCCCTTGTTCCCTGTGTAAGCATTACAAAGTTTTGCAGGAAAATGGACATCCCCAGGGCGCTGATCAGCGGGGAGAGGCGAGGCGCTCCCCTCAAGGGCCTGTAGGCGACCCTCTCAAGTGTAAACCCGTATGCGCCGCAATAAACGCACGAGCCCAGGAATGCGATGAGCAGGGCAGCGCCCGGCGGCAGGCCGAGTGGAGCGAGTGCTGTCAGGAATATTATGCCCAGATAGGCCCCGACCATATAGACCTCTCCATGGGCAAAGTTGATAAGCTGAATGATCCCATAAACCATGGTATAGCCCAGGGCGATCAGGGCATAGACACTTCCTAATGTGAGGCCGTTGATGAGCTGCTGAAGAAAGGTCGTCACTTAAAAGGAATAAACTTTCCTCCCTTGACAACCCACATGATATACGGCGCCTCGAGGACATCCCCATTGGGCGAAAAGCGGATCCTTCCCAGGGCCCCTTCAAAGGTCATTGATTGGATCGTTTTTGAAAGAATCTCACCATCTGTGCTGGATGAGACCGATATGGCCTTCATTATGATGTTGGCAGCGTCGTAAGAATAGATTGAGTATGGTCCCACATCCCCGAACCGTGCCCTGTAGTTTCGGATGAAGTCTGTCACGGCAGTCATTGGAACTGCCATCTCACCTGATGGGCCGAGCGGCCCGAAAGAAAGAAATGCTCCCTCGGTTGATACACCGCCGATGTGTATGAACTCCTGGTCAATAACGCCATCGCCGCTGATGAAGTTGGCGTTCATACCAAGTTGTTTCATCTGCTTTGCAAGAAGCCCGCCCTCGGTATAGATGCCGCCAAACATAACCACCTCCGGCTTCTTCTCCCTCACCTTTGTCAGGACAGGGGTGAAATCCTTGTCTCCCTGGGTGATGGCTTCGTATGCAACCACCTCTGCCCTGCCCTTCAAGTTATCCTTGAAATAATCTGCAAGGCCCTGTCCATAGGTTGTCTTGTCGTGAAGGATCGCAACCCTCTTTTTCTTGAGAACATTGACGACAAATTCCGCTTCCACCTTTCCCTGCTGGTCGTCTGTGCCGCAGACCCTGAAAATGTTGTTAAAACCCTGGAGGGTCACCTTTGGGTTTGTGGCAGCCGGGGTGATCATCGGGACCTTGTGATCGTGATAAACACTGGAGGCAGGGATTGTGCAAGACGAATTAAAATGCCCGATCACTCCAACGGCCCCCTTGTTCACGAGCCTGTTGGCTACAATCACAGCCTCTTTTGGATCATGCCTGTCGTCTCCCTGGATGATCTCTATCTTTTTCCCGAGCACTCCTCCCCTTGCATTCCATTCTTCAACGGCAAGGGTCACGCCGTTTAGGATGTCGTTGCCCATCTTTGCCTGGTCTCCAGTGAGAGGCCCGGCTGCGCCAAGATAGATGGTGTTCTTTTTATCTGTGCACTGTACGAAAAGCAGCATGCAAAATAGAATAATTGATATTTTGTTCATAATTCTCTCATATCTTATATGCCATCCCCTGTCAACCTCTCCTGCGCAGGCTGGCTACAAACTCGGCACAAATAAGGAATACATTTGCAGCGTAAAATATCCACAGGATGGTGATGAAGAGACTGCCGAGCGAGCTGTAAACCAGGTTGATCCTGGCCACATGCCCGACATACCAATTGAAGAATGCCTTGGCAATCTCCCAGAGAATGGTGAAAAGCAGGGCGCCATAAACGACATCCAGGATTTTTACTTTTACTGCAGGGAGTATCTTGATCACGGCAATGAAGGTCAGAAAAGGAAGCAGAAACGGGATCACGAGGTTGAGGAAGACATTATACTTGGCAAGAGCCCTGAGCATGGTTGGAAGAGAGAAGGAGGCGATCAGGGCCAGTCCCCCTCCGAAGATAAGCCCATATGATATGAGTTTGGATACTAAGAATCTCCTCTTTTTGTCTGTCTCAAATATGATGTTCAGAGCGTTTGAGACCGCAGTCACGGCAAGGTCCGAGCTCCAAAGAAGGATGGCGAAACCGACCCAACCGAGCGCGCCTGAATGTGCCACCACCCCCTTGAGTGAATCCACAAGCTGGGGACTAAGGTTGGGTATAAAGTTCTCAATGGTAGATATAATCTTCTGGAGAAGGTCTTCGGAGTGTCCGAGGACAAGGCCGATGATCGAGACAATGATGAATAGAAGCGGAACAAGGGAAAGAATGGCGAAGAACGAGATGGCTGCCGATAGGTTCATGCAACCGTGCCTGGAGTATCCTTGATAGGCCCTTTTCATGGCTGAAAAAAACACCTTCATTTTTTCCTCCTAAATAATAGAACCAAAGGGCTTCCCGTGAAAAGGAATTTCTTTCTCAAGGATGCCTCGAGGTAGCGGCAATAACTTTCTGGTATTGCCTCGGGATAATTGGTGAAAACCACGAAGTTTGGGGGTGCAGAAGAGATCTGCGTTGAATAATAGATCCTCACCCTCCTTCCCCTGGACGAAGGGGGCGGAGAAGCCTTGACAGCATTTTCAATGGCCGGGTTCAGCACACTCGTTGGGATCCTTTTCCTGTATTCCACAATGATGCGCTCTATAGTTGGGAAAAGTTCCTGAACTCCCTCCCCTGTCAGAGCAGAGATGAAAAGAATCGGAACATAGGGGAGGATGCGGTGCTTTTCCCTGAGGAAAGATACGATCTCCTTTTGGTTTGTCCTTGAGTGTATTAATGCATCCCATTTATTTACAACCAGGGCACATGCCTTTTTTTCAGAGAATATATGGCTGAGGAGCCTCATGTCCTGCGAGGTCGGACCCTCTATTGCATCAATCAGAAGAAGCGAAATATCCGAGCGGCCAATGGCTTGAAATGCGCGCCTCACGCTGTAGAATTCAGGTCCTTTTTTGACCCTGGATTTTCTCCTTATGCCAGCCGTATCTATGAGCAGATATGTTTTTCCTCCATTGCTCATGAGCGTATCAAGCGAATCCCTTGTTGTGCCGGGAGCTTCATCCACAAGTGCCCTTTCCTCACCGAGGAGCCTGTTGAGCAGAGTTGATTTTCCAACATTGGGGCGCCCCACAATAGACACCCTGGCAAAGGGTTTTTCAATGCCTTTAGGATGTTCGGTCTCTTTCATGGGCAGGCTTTTTATAACCTCGTCCATAAGTTCGATGACGCCTGTGCCGCTTTCCGAAGATATTGGAAATAGACTCTGTGTTCCCACGGGGTAAAAGTCCCGGACAAGCCCCTCAAGTTTTTTGGTGTCAATCTTGTTGACAGCGAAAAAGACCGGCTTGTCTGCTTTCCTAAGCATCCTGACGATCTCTTCATCGGCTGATACAAAACCCTCTCTTCCGTCAAAAACGCATATTATTGCGTCGGACTCCTGGATAGCCATTTTTGTCTGTGCCTGGATTAGCGCAATAAGCCCCTTTTTCCCCTGCGGAACAAGGCCGCCTGTGTCCACAAGGGTAATTGCATTGTTGTTCCAATTGGCAGTTGAGATGATCCTGTCCCGTGTTACACCAGGTTCATCGTCAACAATTGCAATCCTTCTTCCGACTATCCTGTTGAAGAGTGTGGATTTGCCAACATTTGGCCTTCCGACTATAGCGACTGTAGGTGACATTGGACTACCTTTGCTTGATATAATACATCATCAATGAAGCCACAGGAATATTTTCAGGTCGTAACACCTCAAATGGCAAGGGAGATCCTTTCAAGGTTCGCATTCAGGGAGGGCGAGGAGATTTCCACCCCAAACGCTTTGGACAGGTTTCTAGCGATAGACATATATTCACCGGAGGACACTCCCCCCTATTCCCGGTCAACGGTTGACGGTTATGCTGTTAGGTCAAAAGACACAAGTGGAGCATCTGCCTCACAGCCCTCCTATCTCAAGCTTGCCGGCAGCATTGAGATGAGCCAGGTTCCAGGCCAATCCCTGGGTCCTGAAGAGGCGTTTCAGATTCATACGGGTGGGATGCTTCCTCAAGGGGCAGATGCAGTGGTTATGTTTGAGCATGTAAGGCTACAGGATAAGAATATAGAGCTTTCAAGGCCTCTCAGCCCCTGGGAGAATGTCATGAAGGCAGGCGAAGATTATTTAAAGGGTGATTTAATCGCCAAAAAGGGGCAAAGGCTAAGACCCCAGGATATAGGGGCAATTGCAGGGGTTGGGATTTCGACTGTTTCGGTCCTGAAACGGCCAATTGTGGGGCTAATATCCACAGGGGATGAAATAGTTCCCCTTGGCCAGAAACCACTTGAGGGACAGATTAGGAGCATAAACCACTATGCCCTGGGCACGGGAATAACCCAATCCGGTGCAATTCTTGAGGATCTTGGCCATATACCCGATTCCTTTAATAGTTTTAAAGAAAAGGTGAGAATTGGGCTGAATTGTTGTGATTATATAATCATTTCAGGGGGTTCTTCTGTGGGAACAAGGGACTTGACGCTAAAAGCCCTGGAATCCTTCTATCCTTGCAAACTGCTGTTCCACGGTATTGCTGCTTCCCCTGGAAAACCCACATTAGCCGCTGTAATAGGCTCATCAAGGCTCGTTCTCGGCCTTCCTGGACATCCTGCCTCTGCCTATATCGTTTTCATAGCCTTTATTCGCCCCTTGCTTCAGGGACATAAGGAAATTGAGTGGTTCCCGAGCGTCAGGGCAGTCCTTGACAGGGATGTCCCATCCACACCGGGACGGGAGGAATATGTCCGCGTCATTCTTGAGGAAAAACAGGATGGCCATCATGCAATTCCGCTCCTTGGGAAATCAGGGGGTATTAAAACCCTTGCAAACGCACAGGGATTGATCAGGATAGGGATGGAAAAAGAGGGCCTTGAAAAGGGGGAGCTCGTTGATGTCCTCCTTTTCTAAAAAAAAGGGGAAATACCTCCAGCTAACTCCCCTTGAGGATGCCGTATCTAACTATCTCAAGCAATTCAATAACTTATATCCAATTTCAGAAGAACCGATTGATGTTAAAAGCTCATTAAACCATGTGATTTCAAGGCCTATCCAGGCAAGGATCTCTTCGCCCTTCTACAGGGCATCAGCCATGGATGGATATGCAGTTTTATCAGAAAGAACCTCTGAAGCCAGCGAAAGCCAGCCGATATCGCTTGAAATTGGTAAGGATGCCATCCCTGTTGATACAGGTAACCCAATCCCGCAGGGATTTAACGCAGTTGTTATGATTGAAGATACATATAAAAAAAGCCCCAATCAAATTGAGATAACAAAGTCTTGTTCCCAAGGACAGCATATTCGCGAAACAGGAGAGGATGCAGTCATATCTGAAATGCTTTATCCTTCCGGACACAGGGTTAGGCCCCAGGACATCGGATTCCTCCTTTCTACTGGAATATTACAGATATATGTTCGAAAAAAACCTATTGTGGGCATTATTCCAACCGGAAGCGATATTATCAGCCCTGAGCAATTAAATGCTGAAAGTCTTAAGGCAGGAAGCATAATTGACTCAAGCTCATCAATGCTTGCAGCATTTCTTGATGTCCTGGGCGCAACATCCCATATAACAAAAGTAATTCCAGACGATGAGAATATTTTTAAATCTTTGGTGATGGAGGAGAGCAAAAAATGTGATATTGTCCTGATTATTGCCGGCTCCTCTGCTGGCAGGGAGGACCTGACAGCATCGCTGCTTGCCCAAATAGGCAAGGTATTTGTCCATGGAATTGCCATTGCACCTGGAAAACCGACAGTCCTATCCTCTGTAAATGGGAAACCATGCCTTGGAATGCCCGGCTACCCTGTTTCAACACTTATTATTGCTGAATATATATTAAAACCTCTTATATTCAGAATGCTCGGAATTCCTTTCGTATCTCCTATTAAACACAAGGCAACACTTGTATCCCCTCTTCCTTCAAAACTTGGCTCTGAAGAATTCATAAGGGTTGGCCTGGGCAAGATTGGAGGAAAACTTCTGGCCATTCCCCTTTCAAGAAACGCCAGCTCATTGTCATCTTATGTCCGCGCAGATGGAATTGTCAGGATCAGTCGCCTGAGCGAGGGGTTTTCAGAGGAATCAGAGGTAGAGGTTGAGGTTTTCACGCCCATGGAAAGACTGGAAAAGAAGCTCATCCATCAAGGCAGCCATGACCTCTGTATGGATGCTCTTTTTGATATTATATGGAAAAACAAAGGAATTTGGCTATCGTCCTTTAATATCGGAAGCCTTGCAGGGCTTTATGCCCTTAAAAGGGGGCATTCACACATTGCCGGATGCCACCTTCTCAATCCTTCAGACGGAACATATAACATCTGGGCCGTCAAAGAGTATATACCAGACATTCCTGTAAAGATAGTCCATCTCGCCTTCCGCGAGCAGGGCATAATGATAGCCAAAGGAAACCCTTTGAATATCAATAAAATAAATGATTTATCTAACAATAAAGTAAGATTTGTGAACCGTCAAAAAGGGTCAGGGACAAGGATCCTCCTTGACTATCTACTAAAGAAAGCCAATATTTCCCCGGATATGGTCAACGGGTATGACAGAGAAGAATATACACACCTGAATGTCGCCTCAAAGATAGCCGAGGGCTCTGCTGATGCCGGCATTGGCCTCAGGGCCTCAGCAGGTGTTCTGGGGCTTGAATTTGTGCCCCTTGTCAGGGAGGAATACGACCTCATCGTTCCAGAAGCCTTTTACACCGATGAAAGGATACAGGAAATGCTATATGTGCTGAAAACCGAGGAATTCCGTGTCAGGATAGGCGCCCTGTCAGGATATGACCCTTCAAGGAGCGGCGAGGTTATAGATATTTAACGTCCATAGAAGAGGCGCTCGGCCAGCATTTCGGGCAATCCAGCCCTAAGGATCTTCTCAGATGCAGTCCTGACATCGTAGTCAACCCGTTTAGAAATATAGACTTTCTTATCGGTATCCAGGATGCCATAGCATGCCCGATAGTCATTGTCCCTGGGCTGGCCTACGCTCCCTACACTGACAAGGTATTGTTTGCCCTGCTGGAAACGAACCTCTGGCTCCCAATTCATTGATATTCCAAGGTAGCTTGCCTCAAATGTAACAGCTACATGGGAATGCCCGATAAAAACAATGGACATACCCATCTCCTCCAGCCATAAAAAGGCCTTTTCAGCGTCCTGGTTGTCAAGGACATAATTGAACTTCTCGGGCTCAAGCGGCGAACCATGGCAGAACGCAAAACCCTCGTGCCCTACCCTCCAGAGCATTGTGTGAAGCCAATCCATGCTTGGCTTGGTCAGGCGCGGGATGGTCCATTCAAGTGCATCTTTTGCATGGTTTGAAAACCAATTCATGTATATTTTACCAATGCACGCTGCATCATGGTTTCCGATGAGTGTATATGTCCCGATCTCTCTTAGAATCTCACAGCACTCATTGGGATTTGCCCCGTATCCTATGGCATCGCCAAGAAAAATAATTATATCCGGGCTTTCCTTTTTTAACTCTTTTTGGACTACCTCAAGGGCCTCAAGATTTGAATGGACATCCGCAAGTATCCCAATCTTCATTACTATTTAAGTATAATCCAAAAAACGCCGTCATTGCGAGGAACGAAGCAATCTCTATCACCATCAAAGTCATTGCGATCCGCCCGCCTTTCAGCCGGAGGCTGATGCGCCTTTGGCGCAAGGCGTGCCGTAGAAGCAATCTAATTTTTAGAGATGGAATTGAAGTGACTGCTCAGAAACTAATAGAGACACCGCTCCTAAAGAGGACGCCCCTAACATCAATAGACCCTGCCCTCTTGAAATCGAGGCCAGAGGAATCAAGCCATCCAAGCTCTCCGAAGATTGCCATGTAGCCCCATCTCCTCTTAAGAATAATAAAATCAATGCCCCCAAGAATTTCCCCGGATATTGCGTAGGAATCCTCGGCAACCCTTGAATAGCCGTCCTTAAAAACTGTCCTTCCGTAGAGAACACCTATCATTCCCTTGATGTAAGGACGGGTAAAAGCCCACATTAGGGGTGAATATTTTATGCCAGGAGAGAAATTATATATGAAAAGCCTTGATTCGATCCCATCTATGTGATGGATAGCCGGAGTGAAACCGAATTTTCCCAGGACAGTGATCCCATAAGGGAGCTGATACCCACCCTCTAAGGCTATCTCTGCAATCTCTTTTCTCTGATAGACCATCCTGTAACCATGGTCATGGACGATTGCATCCCCTACCCCAAGCGATAGATCAAATGCGAAGGACGGGGTGGAAAAGAGAAGTATGAAGAGAACCTTACCTATCGTATATTTTGTTCGTGAATATTCCATCTGTAGTTTTCACCTTCATTGTTCCTGTATCTATAAAAGAAACCCTGCCCAATGGCTGATCATGGATAATGTAGACCATATCAAGAGAAGATAAAGATCCAATTTTCTCTGGAACTGGCAACAGTTTGAGCCATGATGCGGTCTTCTCTTTCATATCAACTACCGCTACCCCTCCAGCCTCCTTCAGGGTCACAAATGCAAGCTCGGGATTATAGATGAGGAAATCCACGGGCATTGACTGAAGCGAGATCGGATGAGATGTCCTCCGGTCGAAATCTATAATAGAGATAGAATATTGAAGGTATGTCTCAATTCCTCCCGATGTATGGATCAGAATTGCAGAGTTTTCGTCATCAGCTATCCCTGCCCCTTCTACCCCCCTCAATAATGAATATGTGAGGAAGATCCTTGCGATATTGTCAACAACAGCGATCTTGTCCTTCCCCTTCTTGTAAAACAGCGAAATACCACCTGGCCGGGAGATTACTGCTGAATCATATATCTCGACGAGATCAACTGTATATATCCAGAGGTCAGATGTATCAATAAGGCTGACAACACTGCTCCCTTCTGTACCCACGAGGAGATAAGTTCCATTGCATACAAGCTCAACACAGTATGGGGCCCCATCAACGGTGACTATATTTACTGATGGAGAAACAAGGTCTATTGCATAGATATCCCCTGATTCCTTTATACTGACAAAAGCCTTTGTCTCAGTTATAACTAACCTCGTTGGAGTAACCCATTGGGAGGGCTCCGGGACAAGCGGGACCGTTATGGTCCTGAAAGGGGGAGATGTATCTATAATCGCAGCCTGTGATCTTGATAAAACAACAGCCCTGGTCTCTGAGGGTGTGAATCCTGCTATGGATGGATCGAATCCGAGGGTGAGTGGCTGCGAAATTTTTGAATCAGTGTCAATGATAGAAATTTCATTTAAATTCAGGACCCCTTCAACGGGGATATATCCCTCCTTTGTAAGGTCAAGATATGCAATGGCATACTTTCCGGAGCGCGAAACCGAGATAGAATTTGCACCCTTCCTTACCGGAATGTTTGATACTGAAGAGGTTTGCGTCTCTACGATCGAAACATTACTCGATCTGCTGTTTAGGACAACAAGGAATCGGCCATCCTGTGAAGCATCCATTGTGATGGGATATGAGCCGAGGAGGATCGTTGAATAGGAGAGGTTAATGGGGTCAATCCTTATCATTTCGTCGAGGCTCGGTATGAGAACATATAGATTAGGTCCGGCCGAACGGACGATATATTCATCAGGGACAGAGGGCTTTTGAGGTAGAGGCGATGGCCGGCAGGATATGAAAATGATGAATATGATGAGGAATAATCTCTTCATTCCATTATGAGTGATTGGAGTGCGAAACCTGTAACAGTGTCGAGCCTCATAGTTGTTCCATCAAGGAACGAAACCCTGCCCAATGGATGCTCAAGTGACATATAAGCCTTATGGGAGTTGGGGAAGACCCCTACATGGCTCGGTTTTGAGAGAAGTGCTGCGCCATCAACTATAAATGTATCCATGTGAGCGATCATAACGGAGTTCACGCCCGGAAGCAGGAGGAAGACTTGGGAACCATCCGGCGAGAAAGCCAGTCTGCCCGGACTGGATGCTATGGCAACAGGATTAGATTCACCCGTTGTCAATCTGAACAGAGATACTGTCGGATAAGCATTGAAGAAAGCGTCAAGCGAAGGGTCTCCGGTGGATGCAATGCCCTGATGAAGGATGAACGCCGATGAGCCTGAAGGTAGAATCACAAGGTCCCTTACCGGCTTAATGAGCGGATAGGTGATGAATACGCCTGTTGTAGTATCCATAACCGTGATCTTTGCCTCTGCTCCTGACGATGAGTATAAGAGGGACAATAGTCCGTCAGGAGACAGTGATATGGTGTCTATCTTCAATTGCGACGATGGCGAGAATGTCGTGAGGGTCAAGGTTGACGAATCGAGCACAGATACATTCCCAGGGCCTTTGTTGACAATATAGAGACTTCCCCCATCAGGTGACAGGCTTATATCGCTTACAAGGGGGCCGGCAGTCCGTGTGAATATTTCAGCTGTTGAAAGATCTACAGTCGAGATGACATCGGAGTTTTCATAGGATATGAAGCAGAGGCTCCCATCTGGATGGACCTCAATCTCCCTCGGCTTTCTCATATCGAACGGATCCTCTGTGAGAGAGATTGTTGAAACTGTTGATGTGGAAAACTCTATTATAGAAAGCTTTCTATCGGAGATAACAAGGGCTTTCCCGCTGTTGGAGGTGAATTTTATCTGCTTTGGATTGAATCCGACTGGATACAGCAATTCGGTTCCTGACAGTATATCCACGGCAGAGACCTCATTAAAGCTCCTTACATCCCCGATCTTAATATTCCCTTGGGATAATAAGAGGTCAAAATAAGAAAGGGAATATTTCCCATCGGGGGACATGATCATATTGTTGAAGAATTCACGCACCGGAACAGTGACTACAGCATCGGTGTCAACGGAGATGATGGAAACGCTGTATGACCCGGAATTGAATACAACGGCATGCATATTATCGGGTGTAGTCATTACGATCTCTGGCTCCTTTCCGACCTTTATGGATGTTATTGTCAGCGATAGGGAATCCACCTTTGCCACGGAATCCAGCGAGGGCATAGGAACGAACACATATCTGTCTGTGGCCGCAGGAGGAGACAATTCAATAGAGAACGGGGGAGAAGGCTCATTTTCTCCACCTGGTTCCGGCTCCGGCGCCATTTGTTTTATACCCAGACCGGATTCTTCAGCGCATGAGATGAGGAAAATAAGTCCAAAGATAGATAGATACAATCTCATGATTTGGAAATTAGACGATCCAGGGTAAAATCGGTCACTTCGTTTGTTGGGATAAGGTATTAGAGGTTCTTTAGGAAAAAATCAGCAAGGAGCTCTTCGTCGGACTTCTTAGAGGGGGGTCCTTCGGGCTTGGCGGGCTGTGGAGGAGGTGCAGGGGGTGGCTTTTTTACAGGTGTAGGCGCAGGTGCAGCCATAGGGGCAACAGCCGGGGGGCCTGCCCCTTTCACTGGTATCCCGATAAAGCCCGGTTCGATTCTATATGCAACATCCCCGACAAGGGCAGAGTCCCTATAGACCTCAGCCTTGATCAAGGCAAGCTCCTGCTCGGTCTTGACCTTGCCCAGGAGATTATGGGCATCCTCACCTCCTCCCTCAACGATTATGAAGCGATATGCGACCTCAAGATTAAATGACGGCTTGGCACCGGTCAGTATGGTCAGGACATTGCCACTCAGTTCTATTTTTCTCTGGTTATTGAGCGAGTCAAGCATCTTCTGTGTAAAGAAGACCTTTTCGGAAACGCCGCGTGCCCCTCCGATCTTGGCTCCCTCCAGTTTTGCCCCGGAGAGGTTTGCTCCGCGAAGGTCTGCATGGGTTAGGTCAGCCTCCCTCAGGTCTGCACGCGTAAGATTTGAGCCGGTCAGGACAACATGACGAAGGTTGGCCCTCCTCAGGTCTGCGCCCTCAAGATTGGCCTCCCTCATGTCTGTGTAGCGGAAATTTGCCACTCTGAAAACTCCTCCCCTGAGGTCGGCTCCATTCAGATCGAGCCCGCGAAGGTCTGCACCCTCAAAGCCTATCTTCTTTTTCACGCTTTCAATGAGGACATCCCTGGTGATCCTTGTCATTTGCTGTCCTTTGAAACCTGCAGGGTCTCGATGAATTCCTGGATGATTCCAGTGGATTCCTGGCTCAATTTGACAAATTTGATGCCGATCCCAAGCCCGGGGGATACCTCCTCATCCGAATTTATCCATGTAACCCTGCCGACGGCCTCTATGAGCTTGTCCGAATTTGGAAGATGAAATCTCAGATTAACCTCTGTGCCGACTGGAACCTTCTTGTTCGTCCGGACGAAAATACCCCCCTCGCTGAAATCGGTGGAAAAATCAAACAGATAGGCCTCACTGTCTTTTTTGTCCAGGATGAACCTGAATGTTGAGTCCTCTTCCTGATCCATTAGGACCTTGACCATCACCCTGGTGTGGCGTCTTTTATTGTCAGCGGTCACATGGGCACCAACCAACAATTTACAATAACATATTCACAAATCCAGAATCTATTATTTTTTAAGCTGCTTATTTACAAAGGCAAGCTGTGTCTTGGCCCATTGATTCTTGGGGTTGATTTTCAACGACTCCTCCAGGGCCTCCTTTGCGCCCTCATAATCTCCGAGCCTTGAATAGCAGTATCCAAGACGGTCATAGGAAAACGAGCTTTTGGGGTCAACAGTTGAGAGTGAGGAATACACGAAGACGGCATCCTTGTAGAGCTCCAAAGCCTCATAGGCTGCTCCAAGATTTGTGAAAACATATTTTTTATAGAGGGGAAGATCCTTCCCTTTTTCAAGATAAGGGATGGCCTCACTGTATTTTTTCATCTTGACAAAGGCCCCGCCTATATAAACAAATGAAGCGACATTGTTCGGGTTGATCTTCAAAGAACGCTGGAATTCCCCGACAGAGGCCGAATAGTTTTTGTTCTTATAATATTCCACACCTCTTTTGTAATATTCGTCGGCCCCGCGCGTGTAGACGATCTTCTTCTCCTGAACCAAAGCTCTTGAAACAGGTGTTGGCTCGACAGGGGGCTTCTTCGCCAATTTTGCAATGTAATAGACGGAGAGGCTGACAACCAAGAATGCGATTAAACCTATCCCTGCTGGGAGGTAGTATTTCTTCAGGTCAAAAACAACGCGTGATTTTTCCGCCTTTTCGAGCGCAGGAAGGATTGGGGTTATTCCTTCTGGGGGCGTGCCTCCCTTCCCTACGGTAAAGCTCCCCCTGCAGCTCGGGCAGGTAAGGCTCATTTCCTTGTCATGTGAGGCGGAGCCGCTGTCAAAAACTGTTCCACAGAATATGCAGCAGACGTTCATGATTCTGTCTTTGAGTAAAATTGGATCAGGACATCTCCAATTCCAATCCTGTCCTTGTCATTAAGGGGTTCCTCTTTGCCTCGCTTGAGGAATGATCCGTTGATTATGGTCCCGTTTGTAGAATCCATGTCCTTGATAATATATTTTCCTTCTTTATATGAAATCATGGCATGCCTTCGGGAAACCGAATCAAGAGGCAGTGAGACATCTGCTTTGTCATCCCTTCCCAGGATGAAGGGACTCTTGTTTATCTCAAATTCTTTTCCGCGATCGGGTCCCTTGAGAACAAGTAGGAATGCCCTCTTGTGCTCCAGGAGCAGTTCATCGCCATCCTTATGATTTTTTAAACCTTCTCCCCCAGGGCGGAAAATTGTCCCTTCATCCTTCAGAGATAGCATGGAACTCCTTGATGTCAAGGATTGACCCCTTTCTCTCTGCTGGGTCTTTGAATACGGCCTCAACCTCCATTCCTATCCTCATATTTTTTGGCTCCACCCCGGCAACAATGTTAATGAGGCTCCCATTCACCCCGTCAAATTTTACCATTGCCACAATAATGGGCTGGTTGAGGGGCTGTCCCTTCCTGTCCCTGTGAAGGACGGTGTATGAATATACCCTTCCCCGCCCCTTCACCTCGACCCAATCCTCAAGGCCGGAAAAGCATCTTTCGCAGAAGATCCTTGGTGGAAGAAAGATCGTCTTGCATTCAGGGCATCGGGTTCCGAAGAGCTTTCCTTGATCCCGCAGTCCTGTAAAAAACCTCTCACCTGCAACACCTGCAGTGTAGAGGAATTGGACAGGGATCTCTCCTTTCCAGGCTCGTGGTTTCATAGCGGCTTGAAATAACGAATGTCTGTGATGGCTCCCTCCCTTTCCTGCGGAGGTTTCCATACGGCCTTGACCTTCATCCCTCTCGTTACTGATTTTGGGTCCACCTCTCCGAGCAGGTGCATGATTCCCATGCCCTCTGAAGCGCCATCAAGCTCAATAACCGCTGGGATCAAAGGTGAAGAGACCCTCTTCATATCCCACGAAACATTGCAGATGGAAAATGTGTTTACGGTGCCCGTGTCCTTTACTTCAACATATTCGTCAACATTCCTGAAGCACATCTCGCAGAAGTCACGCGGAGGGACCATGATCCTCTTGCACTTGTGGCACTGGACTCCGAGGATCTTCCCTTGCTTTAAACCTTCCAGGTAGCGGCCAATGGCAGTGCCGGTGTCCCATTCATACATGGCCTTCGGGATCCAGGGGACTGTAATGACCTTGCCCTTTTTAAACTCCTCGTCGGTCAACGACCTTCCTTCAACTATCGTTGCTTTAACAATCATTTATTGTCTCCAGAAGATCATCCCAAAAAATTCTAAAAAACTGGCACTCCAATCGTACTTTGTCAATGCTCAATTTCCTGAAAATACTCGGATTATTTTCAATCTTGCTATAATGTTTTCGTTTTTGACTGCATGCTATTTCCAGTACTCTTGAAGGGGGAGTTCTATCATCTATTTTTTCCGGATTATAGCTATGGTAGTCTCCTAAATCTATTTTAAGTTTTTCTTCTATCGTATTGACATCAGCGAACATCCATGCCTCTAATTCCCACTTCGCTACATGAGGGTGGAAGTACTGATTATATTGGGGATTGACTTGAGTCACAAGTATCTGACGGAGTTCTCCCTCATTACTATGAGGCATTTCTTCAGGCTTATTTAATGGGAAGAGGTCACATAGAACAAAAAGGTGTTTGTCAGGATTTGCAGTATAAAATCTTTCACAGTATGTTGGTAATTCTTTGATAAGTTTACTTTTTTTGCCAATACTTCTGAGTTCCACATATTCTTCCATTCCTGCTCCCTTAAGGAGTTCTATAATGCTGATCTCATCCTTGTAGCCTTCGGTGAGTAGTCTTACGACTTTCATGGTCTGGCACCAAGTTCTCCCATTTTCCATAACTCTCCAAGTCTATATTTGTCCAGCCACACCTTCAGATCTGACCTCGTGGAAAGCTTGGTCATAACAGAGCATCCCTTTTTGTCCCTTTCCACCGTTATAACATCCTCTGGCTCAAGATAGTCAACTAAATCAGGTGAATGTGTTGCAACTATTAATTGCGTCCTCTTGGAGGTATCCTTCAATAATTCTGTAAGGAGCTGCATTAATGAGGGGTGAAGCCCAATTTCCGGTTCATCAATACATAACAGGGATGGAGGATCAGGATGGAGTAATATGGCCAAGAGACATAGAAAGCGGAGTATCCCATCGGATAGACTCTGTGCAGTAAATGTCCGTCCTTTGAAATAGGACTCAACCCAGTTAATAATAAGATCGCCTTCTCCTCCTGCTGATGAAATCCGTAAGGCACCAAATCCCTTGGGATAAAGCCTTCCTAAAATATTTTCTATTCTTTTGAATTGCTCGCTGTATTCTATCTTTGTAAAAAAATCGTGAAGAACCGGGGAAAGGTTGTCCCCGTGTTTATGGAGAATCAACCCTGATCTTGCTTTCTGGGGCATTCGTATAAGTGAAGTATCGTCCACATGGAAATAACGATAGATTTTCCATTGAAAGATCTCGTCTCTGAATCTGGCTTGAAGAGGAAACCTCTCCATATCTCTCATTTCCCAAATAGCAAGTTCTCCTTCCTGAACGGGCACTTCGCTTGTTTTTAATTTATGATCTATTGGATGATAAAAATGAAATGTTGTCCCCCTTCTATCAGCAAGGATAAAAGGGCCCTTGTCTTTAAACTCCGGATAAGGTTCAGAGTGCTCCAGTTTTTCCAATCCTACGACTGAATGAATATCTCTTCTTTCAACCTCAACAATGTATCTCAAGGGCTTTCGAGACCTCTCCGGTCTCGGGTCTATTTTTTCTTTTATCTTATACACAATCTCCACTCCAAATTTATTTGTCCCTCCTGCCCATAAAATGGCCGAAATTCCTCCATGATTAATTATGAAATCCTGCAAGTGTCCATCGGCAGCGGATGAGAGCAATTCAAATATTTCAAGAAAGTTTGTTTTTCCACTGGCATTAGGGCCAATGAGAACATTGAGGGGAGATAGCTTCAGGGGACCCTTCTCAAAGGAATCCTCACTGAATGACTTATAACCTTTTATAGAAATTTCCTCTATCATCTCGGCTACCTTTTTTCATATCTTTTTCCTTTGGCTTTGGGCTTGTCAATGCCCATAACCACCACTGTTCCTACCTGCATGAGATCTCCCCACGCCTGTGCCAGCCCCCTTAATGGCTTGCCAGGGACCTGCCTCTTGCCTGCCTCGCCCCTTAACTGGTAGAAGATCTCGCTTATCTTCATAAGCCCGGCCGCTGCAATGGGGTTCCCGCACCCGAGTAGCCCACCTGATGGGCATGCAGGCATATTTCCATTCCGCTGTGTGACGCCGTCAGCAGTGATTCGCGGAGCATCCCCCTTGTCGCAAAGAAGAAGCCCTTCAAGGTGGTGAAGTTCCTTGTAATCAAACGGATCATAAGGCTCAACAACATTGATCTCTTTTCTCGGCTCTTTTACACCTGCCATGCTATATGCCATTCGAGCTGCCTTTTCCACATATCTTGGATAACAGAGGTCCCTGTTTGTCCAGTAAGAGGTGTCAAGAGCCCAACCCACGCCCTGGATCCACACAGGCTTGTCAGTCAGTTTTCTTGCCACCTTATCAGATGCAAGGACAATGGCAGCAGCCCCATCTGAAGTTGGGCTGACATCCAGTCTTTGCACAGGCCATGCAAGCACCTCGCTTTTTAGAACATCGTCAACTGTAATCTCCATGGGGAGCTGTGCGATGGGATTATCCATTGCGTTCTTCTTGTTTTTCACTGAGACAAGCGCAATGTCCTTTTTCTGTATTCCATATGTGGTCATGTAGCGGTTCATCTCAAGGGCAAAGATCCACAAAAGGTTCGGGCCGAGCGGCCTCTCTGTGGTGTGATCGAAGATCGTGAGGAACGCGCCCTGGGGATGCGGCTGGCAGGAAGACATCTTCTCCTCGCATACAACAAGGCAGATGTCAAAAAGACCGGATGCCACATGATACCATCCCTGTATCGGAGAGAAGACCCCTGTTCCGCCGCCCACATAGGCCCTCATGTAAGGCTTTCCAAATCCGCCGGCACCATCAAGGAGATACTCCCCTTTCATGTGCAGGCCGTCAAAGGCATCCGGCGCTGTTCCCATGCACACGGCCTGGACATCCTTGAGAGTGATGCCGGCTGAATCCAAAGCCATCTTTGTTGCCTCAAAGGCAAGCTCCTTCCCTGTTTCCAGGGCCCTTCGCATGAACCTTGTTGTTCCTGCTCCTACAATTGCAACATCAGGCATTCATACCTCCGTCTATATTTCCAGGACAGCAACTGCACCGCTTGTCGCTGGAATCCCCCGCCATGACATAACAAGGCCGCTCTTTGCGCCCTTTACCTGTCGCCTCCCTGCAAACCCCCTTAACTGCTCGCATGCCTCTGCAACCCTGTAAAGCCCGGTTGCCTCAAGCAGATGCCCCATTCCCAGGCTCCCGCCGGATGGATTCACAGGCAGATTCCCATCTCTCTGGGTCTCGCCGCGCTTGAGCAGTGTCTTTGCCTCTCCCCTCTTGCACATTCCAAGAGCCTCAAGATGCTGAAGCTCCTTGTAAGAGGCTGTATCGTCAATTTCCAGGAAATCTATTGCCTTTCTTGGGTTCTTTATCCCTGCCATATTGAATGCCATTTTGCCGGCAATCTCTGTATAAAGAGACCTGCCCCACTCCCTGGTCTCAAGGCTCGGTGCATCAGAAGCCCATCCAATGCCAGTGATCCAAACAGGATTCTTCTTAAGCTTCTTTGCAGCATTTGCAGACGCAAGGACCACGACACATGCCCCATCTGAATGACGTGCCAAATCTAATTCCCTGAGCGGCTCTGAAATGACCGGAGAACGTGTGACATCCTTAATGTCCATATTGCTCCCGAATGGAGCTATTGGATTGTCCAGGGCGTTTTTCCTGTTTTTCACAACAACCCTTGCGCAGTCATCAGGAGAAGTCTTTGTCTCATGGCAGAATCGAGCCATCTCAAGGCCAAGAATAAAATGAGGATTAAGTTCAAGCGGGCGGTTATAAACAGGGTCAAGCGCCAGGGAGTCAATCTCTTCAATGTCAATGATATTTGAAGCCTTGCTGTGTGCCTCAACAGCGATAAAGTCAAACCTGCCGGTCAAAATCTGCATATAGGCTGCTGCGCAGCCGAAAATACCGTCTGCAGAGATTGTATGGACCGGCTTGAGCGCTGCTCCAAGCTGATCAGGAGTGTATTCATCAAAAATGCTTGTCCCTTCAAGAAAATCCTCTGAGCAGGGCACGAAGCTCTGGATCTGAGAGGACTCTATGCCAGCATCGCTATATGCCCTGACAGCCGCATCAAAGACCATTTCCTTGTATGATCGCGACGGGGACAATGGAGTAGATGGCGTGTATCCGACCCCAATGATAGCTACCTTTTGAGAATTGATCTTTATCATTGCTTCACCTTAAAAGTCTTTTTGACCCATTCAATAATCTCCTTTGTGGATGTCCCTGGCGTGAAAAGGGCCTTCACCCCTGCCCTCTTTAACTTTTTAATGTCTTCGTCAGGGATTATGCCCCCGCCGAACACGATAATATCCCTTCGGCCTTTTTGACGCAAGAGCTTTATGACCCGCGGGAAAAGTGTATTGTGCGCGCCAGAAAGGATGCTCAATCCAACTGCATCCACATCCTCTTCCAGGGCTGCCTTTGCGATCATGTCCGGAGTTTGATGAAGACCGGCATAGATCACCTCAAAACCTGCATCCCTCAAGGCCCTTGCCACGATCTTGATGCCCCTGTCATGGCCGTCAAGCCCTGGTTTTGCCAGCAAAATCCTGATATTTTCGCTTCCCATAATTCCCTGGTTTCGTATCGTATGACCGCTGTTTCTGGAAGTCAAACCTTTTATTAGGAGAAGCCACATCCAACCTTTCTTATAGGGTTGACATCTTCATTAGCTATGACCAAAATAATGAAAAGGAGGGCAAAAATGCGAATAAGAGAGATCACAAAAAAGCATAAAGGGGAATGGCTCCTTATTGAATATGATGAGCTTGACAAGGATCTCAATGTAAAACGAGGGAAAGTCCTTGCTCATTCACCTAATAAAGAAGAAATCTATCAAATCTTGCTGGAAACAAAGGGTAAAAATGTCGCCATTGAATATGCCGGGAAGCTTCCAGAAGTGGCTGTTATGTTCTGATGGAACGATACGCTCTAAAGCGAATTGGAAGCCTTTTTATAAGAGTAATGCTTTTAAAGTAACTACTTCTCAGCCAGCAATAACTTCTCCCTTAAAGACAATCAAGGAGCTATTTTTCGTTTATTGCTGCTGTTTTTAGAAGTCTGTTTAACAAGATAGGACCTATCTCCTATTTCGGATGGATTGTGAAGATGAGACGGCGACCGTCCGGGTGCCGGTAAAAATGATGGCTTCCTCTAATCCTAACAATCGAAAAGCCTAATTTTTCAATGGCTCGCCGAAATTCTCGAGGCTTTATTGAAGGAAGGGAGCTCAGACAGAAACCTGCACAACTTCGGTAGGACGAATATGAATTAAAGAAGCCTTCGTTTCACCTTCTTTCTCCATTGTTTCAAGGGCAAAACGAATTGTTCTGCGAATGCGATCAAGTGCCTGTTTTCGTGTGCGCCCCTGGGTGACGCAACCAATGGAGGGAGCAGAGGCAACCCAATGTGAATCCTCTTTAGAAGGAAGCTCCAGCACAATGAGGAAATCTCTCTTCTTTCTAATAACAGTCATGCCGCTTTTCTTTCTCATTCTTTTCCTCAATAATAATGTATTCCTTCTTCTTTCCGATTGTCAATATTCTTACTCAATGGTGTTCACAACTCCCTCGTCAGAGAAGATCTGGTAGTCTGAATTTGATGCATCCTCAAGGGCAATGCTTGATAATGCTTCCTTTCCTTACCTCAAATAGATCACCAAGATATATATTGGTTCCAGCGGTTGATGTCTTCTATACCCTTGAGCCAGCCCAATCATATGTGAAATCTACAGGATTCGCACCATTGTCATATCTTGTGAGCCGGTTATCTGCATCCCATTGAAGGGTTATCTCATTGGCCTTAAGGGGATTGCCGTTTTCATCGTAATTGTATTTCCAAGGTGCGATTCATCTTCTCTTATCAGATACACAAATAATTACAAGTACCATATTTCATGTTATACGCCTAAAGAGGCCTTACCGTAACTATTGAGCAACCTGCTATCCAGTATTCCGATCGAACAGTAATATCCAATTTTACTTTGTTTGGAAGACTCAAATCTTCAACCCAGAGCACAGAACTACTAAAAGTTGATGCGGTTACCATCAGTGAGGCAGGTTCAGATGTAATTACTCCTTCAACATTTGCATACGGTTGAAGTAGAATTTCTGTAACAACCCCGTCTAATCCTTCTTCTGTTATCCGGAGTCCTATTCTTATTTTGGAGTCAGTAGCATCGATATTTTCCGCAATATATGAAAGTTGCATCCCAGAAACTTTATCCCATCTACCCATTTCTTGAGGGCCGAAATAGATAGTTGTTTCAGAATATCCGCTTCCTGTAGAAGTGGGGAGTTCAAAGTTCACGGTGTCCACATTTTCCCACTTCCAATCGTCCATCGTGCATACTACCAGTCCCAAGAGAAATATTATGATAACTTTCCTTATTGCCAATTGGAATCTATGTTCTTTAGAATTAATAGGAGAACCCGCAGGATGCATATTGTTTAGAAAGCAAAGTATCGGGCAATATGAATGCACCCGAAGTTGACTTTGAAAAACCTTCAAGAATTTCTCCTGAATAAGTAGTTTCTGAAGGAATGTATCCTTCCATACTAAAATAAAAACCAAAATTTAGCTCTTTGAAAGGAGGGGAGCATTTAGAACACCCAATAGGGCAATCGTATATAACAAATGAGGAAACAGTAAAACTATCTTTTGCATCTGTCAAAACACCCTCCGTATACGATTTTGTTATAGAACCGCCATCTTCAAGGTGTAAATCAAAGTTTGTGGAACTTACCGTAACTCCTGCAATTGTAAAGTTAGTGGATGAATCCTTCACATATCCTGTGAAATAATAAAATGCGACCCCTGTACATCCTTCACTTAGAAGGAGGACAACCACAGAAAAAAGTATCTTCCATGATCCTTTTTCTCTCATGGATTAAGGGGTAATTTATCTTATTATATAAACAGTATTACTGTATAATAAATGCGTCAAGGATACAAAACCATACATTAGGAATTATATGATTGCTTCATCGTCCGACCGAGGCGTACTCCTCGCAATGACCCAGAGAAGGTATTCTTCTATCATGGGAAAAGAGACGCTTCTGTTAGGAGAAGTCATAATCAAACTTTCTAACGGGGTGTTACCCAATTAACGCTTTTCTAAATCCATCGGTTTGGCAGCCAGGTCATTGCCGCCCTGATCCCCCTTCTCCCACGAATAGAGGAGCGATACATGAACCTGGCCGATGGCACCTGTGTACCGGCCGTTGGCTGATGGGATAACACCGCTTCCGGTGATCCTTCGGGCAAAGGGGACATAGCCGGAGAGGGTCAGGGCGCCGGAGAACCCACGGCCCAACCCCATACTCGCACCGGCCTCGACCTGGAGCATGTCGAAATCCAGATTCCCTGCCGAGACATGTGAATCCAAGGTTCCCTTCTGCTGGAATCCCAGTCCCCCAGCCAGGATGAGATCCTTGAACCCGTAATACCTTCCTGTGATCCGCCCGCTCACCGTATCCTGGAGGCTCCGGGCCTCATCCTTCACCCTCAAGGTATCGTCAGCGGTGTCAACCTCCATGATCAGGTTCCTGACCATGCTCCACATCTCCCGTCGGACCAGACCCCCAATTGTCCACCTGTCGGACACAATATAGGAGACACCGGCATGGAGGGCTCCGGGCAGGCTCGTGAGTATCCGCCCTGGGTTAGAGGATCGCTGCCCTGGGGCTGAGGCCATGGAGAAATGGGCTGTCCCTTTCACGGCAAAATCCGCAGGGCTCAGATAGGCTGCACCAACTGCAATCCTCTCCCTCGGTTTGAAATGGAGGCCCACAGTCCACCCCCATGACCATCCTGAGAAGGAGGACAGGTCAGCATTCACCTCATCCAGAACGACATCCTGGGCCATCCTTAGGGTCGCCACCTCCCGGATGATGCTGAGGCCTCCACCAATGGAGAGTGAGGAAATGGGCGCAACGGAAAAGGCCGGCGTCAGGTAGAGGGTGGAGACCTCCGTTCTGACCAGGTGAAAGCGCTGGGGGCCATCTGCCGGAAACTCTGCCGAGGTTCCAAAGGGCGAGTAGGCCGCGAACCCCAGGGCAAGGGGAAACTTTTCCCAGGGAGCGGCGATCCCCCCTGCGAGGAACGGAAGTCCCCACTCGGTGCTGGATACCCGAGACTGCCCTTCCAATCCTACATTGATGTATGCAAGGGTCGGAGCTATATCTCCCCCTACTGTATATCCTTTGGCTTCATCGATGGCCGCAGGGTTCCAGAACACAGAAGAGACCGAGCCGTCTGTCGGTCCTGCGAAGATCCCTCCCAGGCTCCCTGCCGGGAACCCCCACACCCCTGCCTGAGCATTTCCTGAGGGGAGGACGAATAAGACGCAGAGCGCAACCTCCCCCCATCCCCTGAAGTAACCCCTGAACAAACAATGGCTCATCGGTTGCCCACCTTTCTCAATGCAGCCAAGGCAGCCATAACGACGATGAAGAATATCAGCGCCCCATATCCTCTGGAACCTGATGGGGCCACAGAGCATCCAGGGCCGGCCCCGCTCATCCCTTTCCTTGGCGTGAGGGCAGGAGAACCTTTGGGAAACCGGGGAAGGCTGGACATCCACAAGGCATCAGGAGCGGGAGCAAATCCGATCTCCGCAAAATAGGATAGGTACCGGCATGTGTTCCCGCCAGAGATCACGAACCTCTGCAACCCCGGTGCCGGGCTTCCCCTCGTTTCTCTCCATGTATCATCGTTGAAGCTGCCGTCGTTCTTCTCATCGCAAGCCCACCACAGGCTCACGCTGCTGATGGGCTCCCCCGAGGAGATCAGCGCCTCGACAATCCAGTCTTCTCCAGAGGCGTCTTCAGAGACGATCTCGACTGTGGAGGTGAAGCTCGGCGAACCCGTAATGATGTTACGGAAAAAAGCCCTCTTTGTCCCATGTGTCTTTGGACCCTCGAACCCATGACCGATATTTGATTCAACAAAGGTGTATTTCGCCGGTGAGGAAACCTGGGGAAAGAGAGTGAATCCCTCGATGGGGTAAAATTCGTCTCCCGAGCCTCCCGTCAGCAAAATTGGTGCTGAAAAGCTCAGCCCAACCGGAGAAAGATCGTTGAACTTCGGATAGATCTCCATTCCCAGGAGGAACTCCCTCGCAAGGGTAGGCGTCAGAAGCCTGAACCCATAGGTGAAGCCCGAGCGATAGACATACTCCATATACTTCCTCATATCGAATAATGCATGCATTCCTGTCGAGTGGAACCCGGCAACCCGGGAATCAACGGCTGCAGGGAGGTAAAGCGAAATCCCCCATTGGGAACCGCCGGACATGACGACCTTCTCAATTCCGAACCTCCAGCCCATCAGGGTCATTGCCCTCCGCAGGGTGATCCCCATGGGCGTCCTGAAGTCGTATGAGGGGTCCTGGGACACCATGTGGGCATCTGTGGTCACATACGGGACGAACAGGGCCGAGAATATGGAGCAGAGATTCCTCAATGTGGGAACGGACAATTCCGTGACAACTCGGTGCATATCCCACAGATACCCATCTCTCACAAATTTTCTTGGGGGCTGGTCTGTTGTAATCTCCATAATGACCACACCAAGCTCTCCTGCAAGGGCGGCATGTTTATCCAGGAATGGCTTGGGGTCAGGGAGAGGTCCCTCAGGGGGATTGGCTCCTCCGTTGAGGATGATCCCGAACCTCGGATTGAATCGGTTCTTTGGCACCACGAAAACCCCATAGTGGAACAATCTAAAACACTTCCACACCTGGCTGGAGAAGCTGAATGGAATCCCTTCCACATCCCCGAATGCTGTCGGCGAAGTGATAGGGTTTCCCTCAGTGAACATGAGGTCATCTGACCGCATGATCTCAGACGGGTCGGCGCCAAGCACGGAGGGAAAGGTGTCGCCGGGGCACTCCCCGGCATAAGGCGCGCGGAAGTGCTTCGCCCACCTATTGCGCCAATACACTGTGTCTATTATCTCCGGTGGATCATCGCAGGATCGGATAAAATCAAGGCAGGCTGACTCCGGTGCAGACTGCTCCAGGAGGGGTCGGAAAACCTTTGCAATATCGCAAGCATTGAAGAGGCTCGGGAACTCCTGGGCAGACACTCGATGAGAGCCGAGGAAAACGCACACAAGGCCAAGAATTGCAGGCGTTCTCAGGCTTCTCCAATGATCAAAAGGTTTTTTCGTGCTTCACCCCATCCATCTCGCTGACCATCCTTCCCTTCACTGTTTTCTTATCAATGTCCATGTCAATTTTCACAAACCCTGTGTGACAGCCGGAGAGACGAATGTCCCCTGACCACTGTGCTTTCCCAAGGACAGGCACCGAGATCTTCATCATTCCATTCAGTATATTTTGTCCATCCCATGAGTAATTGTTGAAGCTCATGGTAAAGGTGCCGGAAAGAATTGTCCCGTCAATATCCAGAACCGCCGAACCGAAAGACTTTCCCCTGAGAGTCTTGCGAATTTTGTCGGCTCGGGGAGGAACATCTTCCATGAGTGGAGCCCACTGTGGAGTGGGTGTGGGACGGACTGGCAGGGAGGCCACAGGGTGCCGCGATACCAGAGTGGCGATACGAATGCGGGTATCATCCTCGGTCGGATTGAGAAGCTCACCCCAGACGACCTTGGTTCCATCATGATGCCAGTACACCGCCCCCCGGATAGCCCACCCTTCGTCACCTGCAGCACTGAGCCTCTGTCCAAAGTATTTTCCTCGATCCCCGGTCCTATCAAGGAGGTAGGGCTCATGAGGGGCAAACATGGGTCCCGACAGGGTGATATTCGTCACCGGCAATACCAGGGCAAAGTCAACAAATGGAGGAATAGGCACGGTGGCGACCACAGAGAGCACATCGTGGGCGCGGGTGGTCTCAAAGACAAGCCACTGTCCATCAGGGGAGAACTGCCCGCCCTCATCCCACTCAGGATGGTTTGTCACCCGGATCACAACTCCTGTCTCCAGGTCAAGGAGATACCCATCCAGGTTCCCTCCCTGGTCCCTTGAGCCAGAAAAAAAGAGGCTTTTCCCACCATCGGTGAACGACTTCGCCTCATACCATGCGCCGGCCCATCCCCATTGCTCGGGATCCTCCTCGTTCGTCATGGGAGGTGGATAGAGGAGTCGAACATCCTCTACATGATAACCAGCGGTATCTGTCACCAGATTCCCCATGACGATATGGAACCCATCCGTTCTGACCTTTGTCCATACCAGTTTCTTCTCATCAGGCGAGAGGACAGGGAACCTATTTTCTTCCAGCCCGGTTGTTACACCCGTAATCGGATAGAGGACAGAAGCCGCCCTATCAAGGATGTAAAAGGGAATTTGAGGGTCGCCGCTCCTCACGAGCATTCTCTGCATATCGCCAAACCAATCCGGGTGAGATGTATTGATTCCCGAGAAGCAGGACAGACACTGAAACCCTGTTCCATCTGGTCGGATGATCCCTATGCTGCTTTTATCGGGAGAGTCTGTCCCTGTGAACGAAAAGGCAATCCACTGGCCATCTGGAGAAAATCGCGGAGTGATCCATCTCTTCACAGAAGGCGGGCGTGGGACATCCTGAACGGTAACGGGCTCAGGAGCAGGAGCCTGGAAATCGATCTGCCCTTCGGGACATGTCCCCAAAGTGCCCTGCCGACACCCAATAAAAATCCTTGGGAAG
>Ga0315308_1000089_pt1 | contig 44259 bp, 35 predicted proteins | sample TDP3_MG_FD_203078 | JGI IMG/M metagenome (GOLD analysis project Ga0315308, IMG submission 203078) | Freshwater sediment microbial communities from Lake Towuti, South Sulawesi, Indonesia - TDP3 | ecosystem: Environmental > Aquatic > Freshwater > Lake > Sediment | place: Indonesia: South Sulawesi...
CGGAGCAGGAGGTCTTGGCGGAGGAGGAGCCATAGTGGGTCTTGGAGGCGGAGCCGGAGGTCTTGGCGGAGGAGGAGCCATAGTGGGTCTTGGAGGCGGAGCCGGAGGTCTTGGCGGTGGAGCCATAGTCGGTCTTGGTGGCGGAGCAGGAGGTCTTGGCGGCGGAGCCATAGCCGGTCTTGGTGGTGGAGCAGGAGGTCTTGGCGGCGGAGGAGCCATAGTGGGTCTTGGAGGTGGAGCCGGAGGTCTTGGCGGAGGAGGAGCCATAGTGGGTCTTCCCTCTGCTTTGCTTAAAGCCTCTTTAACCTTGTCAATCAGTATCTGAGACTCAAAAGGCTTGGAGATCCATCCATCAGCCCCAATCCTTTTTGCTCTTTCCTCATCAAAAGACTCAAATGTTCCTGAGAGGAGAAGCACCGGCATGGAACGAAGCTGGGCATCCTGCTTGATAGCCTCACAAACCTCGTAGCCGTTCTTCCCTGGCATCATTACATCAGCGAGGATAATATCCGGTTTGATTTCCCGGGCTTTTTTCAAGGCGTCATCGCCATTATCGGTCGCTGTTATAGCGAAATCCTCGTTTGCAAAGGTAATAGCGATGACCTTTTGAATGGTGATGCTATCATCTGCAAGCAAAATTTTCTTACGCATTTTACCCCCTTTACCTTATATGCTTATTAGTTCACCATAAATTTGCCCAGAAGTCAATCCTTTCGACTCTCCGGCTGGGCTCCTGTTGCCGCGGAGCATTGCAACGGGAAGCAGGCCGGTCCGCCTGAGGTGGATTGCTCAGGGTTGACCCTCCCCGCCCTGAAGGGCGGGGCTTGGCCCAGCCGAATGGATCAAGGCAAACCCTTTTAATTGAATTTCCCGGACTGTAGCCATTGGTAAGTTCCGGCGGTAGAATGACTATAGCGTGCCCAATGAGGGACGAAGGTCTTATTGAATCTGTCAGAAATAAGGTTATTGGGGCCCGCAGGCTTGTGGTCCTGACCGGAGCCGGCGTGTCGTCAGAGAGTGGAGTTCCGACATTTCGGGGAAAAGACGGGCTCTGGCGCAACTTCAGGGCTGAGGAACTGGCCACCCCCGAAGCATTTGCACGCAATCCACGCATTGTATGGGAATGGTATGCCTGGCGGATGTCCCTTATTGCCCCACTCAAGCCCAATCCAGTCCATCAGGCCATCGCAGAGCTGGAGGAAAAGATACCCGATTTTCTGCTCGTTACACAGAATATTGACGGCCTCCATCGCATGGCCGGGAGCCGGAGGCTTGTGGAACTTCACGGTTCCATCTGGGGAAGGAGGTGTATTGAATGCGGCTTCCGTATTGAGACAAGGGAAGTGCCGGTTATTCTGCCCCCTCGTTGCGAATCCTGTAGGGGCATAATGAGGCCCGATGTGGTGTGGTTCGGAGAGGAGATCCCGATGAAAACTCTCTCTCTTGCGCTTGAGGCGGTCAATGCCTGTGATGTTATGATCGTGGCAGGGACATCAGGTGTCGTACAGCCTGCTGCGTCTTTTGCGATCATGGCCGGAAACCATGGAGCATTTGTTTTGGAGGTGAACCTTGAGAGGACACCGCTGTCCGATGTGGCTAATGTAGTCCTGCTCGGGAGGGCCGGAGAAATCGTCCCCCTTATTGCCCATGGAAAGCTCAGATTTGTGGCAGACCGGATGCTTGGGAGGCTTGCGAAATGGCTCCGCATCCTGGGTTACGATACGATTTATAAGAACACATTCACCCGCGACGAAGTTGTTAGGTTGGCTAAAGAGGAAGGGAGGATTCTACTGACACGGGATACCCATATCACATCCGAGGGGCTTCCAGGCCTTGTTTTTGTTGTTGAAGACAGATTCAGGGAGCAGATAGCAGAGGTTGTAAGAAAACTTGACCTTAACCCTCCCGAGGAGCAGCTCTTCTCCCTATGTGCCCAATGCAATGTGCTTCTCCAGGATGTATCTCTTGAGAATGTTGGACAGGAGATACCTGAGTTTGTGCGGAAAACCCAGACAAAGTTTCTCCGATGCCCCGGGTGCAGAAGGGTCTATTGGGGCGGAACCCATAGAAGAAACATGCTGGAAGAGATAAAGGCCCTGCTTGTGAGGACTCCTGACATTGATCAGAAAAAAACCATCTGTTAGTGTAAAAAAGATCAGCTCTCTTCTCGAAAGAGAATATGGCCTCCCAAGGATAGAGAAGGGAACAGATCCTCTTGAGGAGCTCATCTTTACGCTCCTCTCCCAGAACACGAGCGACAGGAACAGGGATAGGGCCTGGGAAGCCATGTGGAGGTCATTTCGGACATGGGAGGATATAGCCAGTGCCACAGGGAGGGCTGGGCTTGAGAAGGTGATCAGGCCGGGTGGTCTTGCGAGGGTGAAGGCGAGAAGGATTTTGGCGATTCTCAAGGAGATCAAGAGAAAATATGGAAGATATGACCTTTCATTTCTTAAAAGTATGTCAAGGGATGATGCACGGAGCATTCTTCTGTCATTTTCAGGGGTTGGACCTAAGACGGCAGCATGTGTTCTTATCTTCTCGTGCGGTATACCGGCCTTTCCCGTGGATACACATATCCACCGCGTTACATCAAGGCTTGGACTTATCCCTCCAAGGACAACAAGGGAGAAAGCCCACAAGTTACTTGAGAAGATCGTACCCGAGGAAATGTATTACGTTTTTCATATAAACCTGATAAAACACGGCCGGCTTGTCTGTAAGGCGGGTGAACCCGTTTGCGGATCATGCGTTCTTCTGAAAATGTGCCCCTATGGTAACTGAGCGCTTCCTCATCAGGTGCAGGAGTGCACTGCTTCTCTCTGGAATCATCAGGGGAACACTCAAGGGTCTCTGCACCGCAGGAGCCTTAGGGCTCCTCTGCATCTTGATCGGGCTTAAGGCCAGCGCCTTTTCACTAGGCATTGTTATGGTTGCTTTTTTCTTTCTCTTGTTTATGGACTCCTGGCCCGTTATACGCATGAATAAGGACTCACTTGCCATTTTTGTTGACAGTGCTTTCCCGGGGCTGAGGGACAGTGCCATCAATTCTGTCCAGCTCGGCAGGGAGAGCAGGTCTCCGCATACTCCTTTTTCCCTTTCCCTCATCCGTGCAGCCATTGTCCAGGCAGAGGAGAGGATGGGTGTATTCAATCCATGGAATCTCTTTCGCGGAAGGGATCTTGTAAAGAGCTTTCTGATTCTGCTGGTTTTAATTTTTGCCTATGCCGCACTATATGATAAGGTTATGGCGGTATTTATCCATGACACAAAGGGAGAACAATGGTCTCCCCTTGTTGGAGATATTGCCCTTACCTTCAAATATCCGCAGTACACGGGCATTCCCCCCAGGACCGTGGTTCATTCAACAGGGGATGTGGAGGGAGTCAAGGGAACAGAGGTAGAGATCGAGGCTAAACCCTCATCGTCAGTGAGGGACGGGCGGATTGTTTTTGATAAGGGGAAGGAGATACCCCTGAAGGTTCAAGGAGACGGACGGCTCAAGGGGCACTTTGTGGTAATTGAGGATGACTCCTACAGGTTCAGTCTTGCCGGCTGGTGGGGCAGAAGGATCTATGACAACCTGGCCCACTCTGTGACGCTCCGCGAGGATACTCCTCCAGAAGTGGACATTATCTCTCCACGAGACGGCATTATGGTTAAGGAGGGTGACCAGGTTCAGATAGTCTTCAGGATAAGGGATGATTATGGCATAGGGCGGGTTTTCCTCTTGATTCGTCACGGCTCAAACGAAAGCAGGGTGGAGATTGCCCGTCCGCAGGATGGAACCAGGGAATACAACGGAGAATACTCATGGTTCCTGACAGACAGGGCAGTGTTCAGGCCTGGAAAGAAGCTCATGTATGCTATTGAAGCGGAGGATAATGATACTATCTCGGGACCAAAGTCTGGCCGTTCACCGTTCTTCAACATTGAGGTCTATTCCCCGAGGAAGCGGCACGATGATTTAATGGCCAAATTCTCCGCGCTATTTGAGATAATGGTATCTGATCTCGGACATGAGCTGCTTGTAAAGCCCGAGTCGCTTGGCAAGGGGAGGTATTTAATGGAGATTGAAAAGAGCGAGGGACGGTTTAAGTCCCTGATCAATGGGATAGAGGCAATCCTGACAGAAGGGAAGGATGATCAATATATTGATGCGAGCTTCAGGAGCGTGATGTCCAGGGCCTATAATAGGCTCAGGAATATATCCGCTGAGCGGAAGGAGGTCCTCAAGAGGGCGAGGGAATCGAGCCAGGGAATTGCGCCCTTGAAGGCATTCCAGGGAAAGATTGTTGCGGAGCTTGAGAACCAGGCGATCTCCGTTGACGACCTTCTGAGGAAGCAGGAGCTTTTAAATGTCCTTGACCTCGGCAAAGGGCTTCTTTCCCATGAAGAGCTTATGTCCCTTCTTGAAGGCCTCGGTGAGGGCAGGGGGGACATCAAGCGTCTTTTAGAGGCTATCTCCATGGCCAGGGAGGACCTCAAGGACCTGTATGATAAACTCTCCAGCATGGCGAGGGAAGCACCTGATGAATACCTGAATCCTGAGGCCATGAAAAATCTTAATACAGTGGATCTCCTCGGAGAGCTGGAGAAGATAAGGGAGAAGCTCGAGGATGGCGATATCAAGGGTGCTATGGAGGCTGCGCGAACATATCTAAGCTCTCTAAATCAGCTTGTTGCATCACTCGAAGGCATGGTGGAGGGATCTTTTATATCAGGATCATCAGATGCTATGGCGCGGATTGAGGGAGTTATTAGGGAGATTGAGGATATTGCTGCAGATCAAAGAGGGCTTGCAGATGAGACCATGAAGGCAATAAAAACCATGAGGAGCTCGGCCCTGGGGAAAAAGTCCCCGGGCCTCGAACATTTTCTGAGGAGCGAAAGGGAAAAGGTTGCAAGGCTCAAAGGCCTGATTCCCTCCCTTCCTGCAATTGTGTCTGAAGTGGAGGGATGTGACTCTGCCCTGTCCAATAGTGATCTTCCCGAGGCATACCAGCGTTCTATTCGTTCCCTCGGAATCCTGGGCTCATTGGAGGCATCAAATGTGGCAGGACAGATGTTAGGTGCTGCAAAATCTCTAAATGAAGAGATCGTCAGGGACATCAAGGACATCCTCTACCCGGGAGCTGATACCCTCGGAGCGCCTGAAAAGGAAAGGTTTTCATTGTATTCCAGGCGCCAGTCATTCCTGAGTAAGAAGACATCCGAGCTTCAGGGAAGGCTTTCGGAAGAAAAAGGCAGTCCATTTTTGCCTCAGGGGCTCTCTGAAAGGATAGGAGAGGCAGGAGAGGCGATGGGCATGGCAGAGAACTCTTTCAAGGGTCTGGACCCCTTCTCAGCGCTTCCCCAGGAGGAAAGGGCGATACAAAGGCTGGCAGAGGCCAAAGAGGCGCTTGAGAAGGCTGCGCAAGAACGGGGGGGATTAAGGCCAACCTTGTCCCTTGGAGGAGGACATGGAGCTATGGGGAACTATTCGGGGAGGGTTGAGATCCCTGCGAGGGATGCATACAAGGTTCCAAGGCAGTACAGGGAGGAGATCCTCAAGGCTATGGAGGATGGTTTTCCTGAGAGATATAAGAGCCTGAACAAGGAGTATTTTGAACGATTATTGAAATGATGGAACCATGACAATTATTGCACTATTGCTTTTGCTATTCTCCACGGCTTTCTCTGAGGCCCTTGAGTTTCAGGAGGAAACTTCCCTTATTCTCAAGGGAGAAGAGGCGCTTGAGTCCTGGGATGTTGAAGAGGCTGAGAAAATCTTGAAAGGTCTTAAGGAGGAGGGAGAACCGAGGGTTCTTCTTTTCGCAGCCAAGGTAAAGTTCTACAAGGGAGATTATCAGGCAGCCCTCGATCTTATCAGCAGGGCCAGAGAGGGGGGATATGCAGGGGGGGATTCTGCCAACCTATCCGGGGTCATAACAAGGACAGAGGAGGCAGCGAGGGGATTTATTGTCAAAGAAAGCCCGCATTTCAGGTTGAGGGTCAAGCCAGGGAAAGACGAGATCCTCAGGGATTATGCCCTTGATGCACTTGAAAAAGCATATACCAGGACAGGAGAGGATCTTGGATACTTTCCCACGGAAAAGGTCCTGGTCGAGATCTATCCCGATCTTGAGAGCTTCATCAAAATTTCCACCCTTTCGAGAAAGGATATAGAGACTTCCGGGACAGTGGCAATATGCAAATTCGCCAGGATCAATATTCTGACCCCGAGGGCACTTCTCCGGGGATATGCCTGGCTCGATACTCTTTCACATGAGTATGTGCACTATATAATTAACAGGAAGACCAGGGGAACCGTTCCTATCTGGCTTCACGAGGGGATAGCCAAGTATGAAGAGTTGCGCTGGAGAAAAGAAAAGCCGGGAGAACTAACTCCTTCTTCACAGACCATCCTGGCGAAAGCCCTCAAGAAGGGTAGCATCATTTCCTTCGAAAAGATGCATCCATCCCTGGCCAAGCTTGACAGCGCCGAGCAGGCCCAGCTTGCATTCGCAGAGGTTTCAACCGCTGTTGAATACATCTTTGATAAATGGGGCAGAGACACCCTCCACGACCTGCTCCAGAACCTTACAAAGGGAAAGACAGAGGCGCAGGTATGCGTGTCCGCTTTAAAACTTACCTGCCAGGAATTTTTTACATCATGGAGGACATGGGCCATGGGGAGATCATTCAAGGAAATCCCTGGCCTCAAGGCCCTCCCTTTGAGGTTCAGGAAGGGCAGGGGGAGCGTGGACGCAAAACAGGCAGAGAGGGATGAACTCAAGGAGGTCCCTTCTGATGCTGCTCGCAAGCACCTTAGGCTTGGCGATCTCCTGAGGGACAGGAACAGGATAGATGCTGCCATTGTGGAATATCAGAAGGCCACCAGGAAAGGCGTTCTTTCTCCTGTTGCATTCAACAAGCTGGCCCTCGCATTCATGCTCAACAGGGATCTTGACTCGGCACTCGGCCCCCTTATAAGGGCAAGGGAATTGTTTCCCGATTTTGTTACGACCTATGTCCATCTTGGCCAGATCTATCTCGAGAGAAGGGACTACGACAGGAGCATGGAGAATTTCATCTTTGCAAATTCTTTGAATCCATTTGACCCAAGGATCCATGCCAGCCTGGCGACGATCTATAAGGAGAAAGGTATGACCGACGCTCAGGCCCGCGAAGAACACATTTATGGCCTCCTCCGATAGAAACCGATAGGGGAAGTTTCTTGATATATACACATAAATTTGTTATATTTGGTGTATAAAAATGTTCCCCCCTCTGGGGGGATTGGGAAGGGGGGCTTGATCAGAAAGGAGAGGCAGCTCAAATGTTGAGAACAAATATCGAACTTGACGAGAAGCTGGTGAATGAGGCCATGAAGCTCGCCCACATGAAGACCAAGAAAGAGCTCGTCAATTATGCTCTCAGGGAACTCGTGCGCAAGATTAAAAGAAAAAAATTGCTTGTACTTAAGGGCAGGGTGGAATGGACGGGCAATCTCAACGAGATGAGAAAAAGCAGGGTATGATCCTTGTAGATACCAGCGTCTGGATTGATTTCCTGAGGGGTGAAGAATCCGTCCAGCGCCAGACCTTGCATAGGCTTATAGAGGACGAAGAGGATATCTCCATTATAGGGATAATCCTCACGGAAGTTCTCCAGGGAATAAAGAAAGACCGGGATTTTCAGGAAGTCATGGGCTACCTTCTCGAGTTTCCTATCTATGGGCCAAAGAGCATCGAGACCTATCTGGAAGCAGCCCGGATATACCGGGATTGCAGAAGAAAAGGGAAAATAGTGAGGAAGACCGTTGATTGTCTCATTGCGGCGATCTGTATCGAAAACGACCTCACACTTCTTCATAAAGATCGCGACTTCGACCTCATCGAATCATGCACCGAGCTGAGGGTACTAAAGGTATGAATGGCTATAGAGCAACAGATTGTTGATCGGGATCTGGAAGCCGTCAGTGAAATCTCACAAGCGCGTGATGAGATAAGAAGAGAAATTGGGAGGGTTATTATCGGTCAGGAGGCCGTAATCGATCAGCTCCTGATAGCCCTCTTCTCCAGGGGGCACAGCATATTCGTCGGCGTTCCTGGCCTTGCAAAAACCCTCCTCGTGAGCACCCTTGCCGAGGTCCTGAATCTTAAGTTCAACAGGATTCAATTTACACCCGACCTCATGCCCTCGGACATAACAGGCACGGATGTTCTCGAGGAAGACAGGACAACAGGAAAGAGGATGTTTCGTTTCGTAAGGGGCCCAATCTTTGCCAATATCATTCTTGCAGACGAGATCAATCGCACACCTCCAAAGACCCAGGCTGCCCTGCTCCAATCCATGCAGGAATACAGGGTAACAGCCGGTGGTGTGACCTATCCTCTTGAACTGCCCTCAAATGTATAGGACCAGAGTAAAAAAACTCAGGTTACAATAGGTCAATGATGAAGTACTTAGCATTTTTGATAGAACTGTTGACTCTGAGTATAGCTTCTTTAGCAAATGCGATTTCCCTCAGTCATGAGATTCCAATTTCTACTGCAATCAATGAACAACGGGAGCCCGCTGTTGCCCTGGATCCTGTGAACCATCGTTTCCTGGTTGTCTGGAGTGATGTCAGGAGGTCTTCAAGTTGGCATGTTTACGGTCAAATTGTTAACTCTGATGGTACATTATTCGGGAATAATTTTTCAATTAGCACTGGTCTTGGGTATCATGGAGGGAATCCCAATGTTGCTTATGACCCTGTAAATCGTCGCTTTCTTGTAATCTGGACAGAAGGTTTTGTTCCTCATGCTATATATGGTCGTTTCGTTGGTCCTACAGGCCAACTGCAAGAATCGGAAATTCTCATTTCTACTACAACTGAGTATATCCGCCGCCCTATAATAGCTTATGACGCCGGGAATAAACGTTTTCTTATATGTTGGGATGGAATGGATCCTAAAAACGAAGGTGGAGATTATGTCAGTACCGAGATCTTTATACGGCTCATCAATACTGATGGTAGCTTTTTAGGAAAAGAGAATTCCATTAACCCAGGGAATTCTCTAGACCCGACTGTAGCGTATGACTCTTTAAACCAACGCTACTTTGTGCTCTGGAGTGGTTCTGGGACAGAATCACACTTCTATAACATTTACGGGCGACTTCTTAATACTGAGGGCACATTGTTCGGTAACAAATTTATCATTTCCGCTACTCCTCATAATCACTTTAGACCGATTGTTTTCTATGACAACAAAAATCAAAGTTTCTTTGTGCTCTGGGATGATATACGCATTCAAGGAAAACATGGGGTTTACGGCCAATTTGTCAACGCCAATGGCATTCTTTTAGGAACAGAGTTCTTGGTTTCGACTACAATCAAGAATGGTCTCTCGTCTGCAGCCTATGACCCTGAAGGGCAGCGTTTCCTAATAGTGACGTCAAATGAGAAAATTGGTCTCTATGGACGAGTGATCAACACAGATGGCAGATTTATTGTTAACGTTTTTACTATTACCTATGGCCCTTCCCTACGCCAAAGTGCCACTATATACGACTCCATAAACCAACGCTTCTTTGTTGTCTGGAGTTCGTATGGGATGCAAAGTTCCCTTGACAGAACAGGCATTAACATATATGGAAAGTTTATTTCTATTGATGATGAAGGTACTTCAATAGGACATTGGGGAATTGGAATTCTTACAATGAGTCATAATGAAATATTAATTTTCTTGTCCGCATTTATTTTTCTCGTAGTTTTTTCTATATTGTTCATTTTATGGAGGAAGAGAATTGTTAGTCGATAGCGATAAGCTGCAAATCCCATGAAACATAATCATTTTAAGGACATGAAACTTTACTGCGACATGAACATTTACAATCGGTGCTTCGATGACCAGTCTCAGATTCGCGTCCGACTTGAGACGACAGCTATTGAGACCATTTTTGACAGGGTAGATGCTGGTCAGTTTTCTCTCTTTTGGTCGTTTATGCTGGAGTATGAAACCCACCTGAACCCTTCTAACGAAAGGAAGCAAGGGGTAAGATTGCTTCGCGAGCTCTGTTATGATAACATTATTTAATCATCGGAGGAAATTAAAGAACTGGCACAAAGGATCGTGAAGGATTTCAATGTCAAACCCAGAGATTCAGTTCATCTTGCTTGTGCGGAGGTTGCCAAATGTGAGTATTTCATCACATGCGACGATCGTGTCATCCGTCTCATACAAAGGGAAAAGAGAGGTTTGAAATTGAAGATTAAGCTTGTTAACCCAATAGATTTTATTAGGGAGGTAATCGCCAATGCATAAACTGAAATACGATGACAGAGAGATTCGGCAGAAGGGAATTAAAGCTCTTACAAAGCGACTCGGTTTTGCTGGTACTGTGAGGTTTTTAAGGCAATTCACGAAAGGGGAAGACGATTATCTTGAAATTCAGGAACGCCTATTCAAAGGAATGAACGTAGAAGAGATATTCAAGGAAGGAGAAAAATACTTTATTAGGAGTAAAAGGAGAAAGGTTGCATAAGGATGTAAAGACCCTGTCCCACCACTTTATTATCTCTTCCAAAGATTTTTCCCTTTATCTGAAAGGAATGAAGGATGGTTGTAGAGGCGAATGAAATAGATCAGGATCTGGAGGCAGTCAAAGAAATCTCTCAGGCGCGTGATGAGATCAGAAGAGAGCTCGGGAGGGTCATCATCGGTCAGGAGGCTGTCATCGATCAGCTCCTGATAGCCCTCTTCTCCAGGGGGCACAGCATATTCGTCGGCGTTCCTGGCCTTGCAAAGACCTTGCTCGTGAGCACCCTGGCCGAGGTCCTGAATCTAACGTTCAACAGGATCCAATTTACACCCGACCTCATGCCCTCGGACATAACAGGCACGGATGTTCTCGAGGAAGACAGGACAACAGGAAAGAGGATGTTTCGTTTCGTAAGGGGCCCAATCTTTGCCAATATCATTCTTGCAGACGAGATCAATCGCACACCTCCAAAAACCCAGGCTGCCCTTCTTCAATCCATGCAGGAATACAGGGTAACAGCCGGCGGTGTGACCTATCCTCTTGATCTGCCATTCCTTGTTTTCGCCACGCAGAATCCTATTGAACAGGAGGGAACTTACCCTCTTCCTGAGGCTCAGCTCGACCGCTTCATGTTCCAAATCAGCGTGGAATATCCTTTCGAGATATAGGAATTGTTTGAACATGACTGGGGTTATGAAGGGCCAATGGTGAAGCTTAACTCTGACTCCTGTTCCTTTCCTCGTGGCCTTGCCTTTCCTTTATCACCTTGATAGGGTTATTTACTGAGATGGAATTATCCCGCGAAAAAGCAAAGAAAAATCTAACCGAATTGGTTGAGAAGTTTGAGCGAGAACTCTCTGCTGAAAAGATTAAAGATTATAACGAAGAAGCTACAAAGATAGCGTTTATACAGCCCCTTTTGAAGGATGTCTTGGGGTGGGATGTAAATAATCGAGATGAAGTAAGCCCGGAAGAAACTATTTCCAGCGGCAGGGTAGACTACGGTCTCAAAGTAGAAGGAAAGATTAAGGTTTTTGTGGAGGCAAAGCCCCCCAAGGCTGATCTCAACAAGCATGTTGAGCAGGCTATCCGGTACGGCTATAACCGAAGGGGTGTGCCTTTTGTCTTACTCACCGATTTTGAGGAATTGAAGCTCTTTGATGTCACCGTTAAACCAGACATGAGAAATCCCCTCAAGGGGTTAAAAATTGATTTGCGGTGGGACCAATATCTAAAGAAGTTTGACGATGTATGGCTTCTTTCCAAAGAATCAGTCATCCAGGGCAAGCTCGACAAGTTACTCCTTGTCAAACCGAAAGACCGGCTTCCGGTTGATAAAGCAATCCTTGACGACCTCAAAAGGTGGCGAGAAGTCCTGGCCAAGGATATCTTCAAGAACAATCCGCATCTTTTCCATGCCGGAGACCCATCAAAGGATGCAGAGTATCTAAAAGAGATTACCCAGCGAATTTTGGACCGGATAATGTTTATGCGTTCGTGCGAAGACCGCGGCCTTGTTCACCGTCATCAGTTAAAAGAACTCTTTGAAGAGAGAAGCGAGGCCGTAGGCATGAATACAATGATTTTCCTCAGAGAAGAATTCAAACATTACAACATTATCTTTGACAGCGACCTCTTTAGCCCTCAGGACTGGGAGGATAAGCTTTCCATTGATTTCAAGGTGCTCCGGAATATCGTTTTAGAAACATATAATCCGTATCAGTTTGATGTCATTCCTTTAGAAGTTCTGGGCAATATCTATGAGCAGTATCTTGGCTACACAATCAGATTAACCGACCATCAAGTGAAATATGAACTGAAGCCCGATGTTCGTAAGGCAGGCGGCGTGTATTATACGCCAGAATATATTGTGGATTACATTGTCAAAAATACCGTGGGCAAGCTTCTAAAAGAACTGCCATACAAGAAGATAAAAGAGTTAAGGATACTGGACCCGGCATGTGGCTCTGGAAGCTTTCTAATCAGAGCATATGAAGAGATGCTGAATTACTATCGGAATCTGAAGAAAAAGGAGAAAAAGCAAGACGAAAAACAGAAAAAATTGGGTCTTAAGCATATAGAAACCGAGCCTGGTTTGACAATCCATGAAAAGGCTGAAATTCTGCGGAATCATATCTATGGCGTAGACATTGATGAGCAGGCAGTGGAGGTGACAAAACTTTCATTGATGTTGAAGATGCTTGAAGGTGAATATGGTCTAATTGGTGGCCGGGCAATTCTTCCGATGTTGGACAAAAATATACGGTGTGGCAATTCTTTGATTTCTGGCGACACCTTAGAACTCAAGAAATACTTTGGCGATGACTGGCTTAAAGTGAAACCATTTAACTGGAACGAAGAGTTTAGAAAGATCATGGTGAATGAAGGGGGCTTTGATGTAGTGATCGGCAATCCGCCATATATAAGGATTCAAAATTTGCCTTGCGGACAAATCGATTATTTAACAAGAACCTATCACTCTGCCAAAGGAAATTGCGATTTGTATGTTAGTTTTGTCGAACGTGGTTACAATTTGCTAAAGCCAAAGGGACTATTAGGAAAAATTGTCCCTAACAAGTTCTTCAAGACAGATTATGGTGAGGGCTTGCGAGAATTATTAGCAACAAACAAGACAGTTACCCAAATAGTAGATTTTGGAGCCAGTCAAGTTTTTGACGCTACAAATTACACATGTTTGTTATTTCTGACCAAGCAATCTAATAGGAAGTTTCTTTACACTAAAACACACGCAGGGCCTGAAGCACTCCTTAATCTAAAGTTCACAGTAAAAAATAGTGAATCTCTTACCGAAAAATCATGGGTACTTGCCAGCGATGAAAGTGCTACTTTATGGAAGAAAATTTCTCGTAACACCCAACGATTACTTGATCTTCCAGCCTATATGAGTCGAGGCAGTAGCACTGGAGATGACGAAGTATTTTTGCTTGGGAACATTAACTTACACATTGAAAGTGCAATCTTGCGGGAGCCAATTTTTGCCAATGACTTTAGCCGCTACTGTTTTTCTCCGTCTAAAAAATGGAGAATCATTTTCCCATACATCTTTGACAAAGGGTCATTTCGTTTATACACAGAGGAAGAACTAAAGAAAAAATTTCCAAGAACCTATGCTTACCTCAAATCTCATCAAATAACTCTAAAGAGGCGCAAACAATACAAGGAGTGGTTTGGTTACAGTGCTCCAAGAAATCTTGAACTACATGACCGTGCACAGATTATTGTCCCCCTATTGGCAGACCGTGGATTATTCGCGTTGATTCCGAAAAACACTCGTGGAAACCTTTGTCCAATGGCAAGTGCTGGTTTCACCATTACACTCTCACCAGATTGTCTATTAAAACCAGAATATTTGTTAGGTATTCTTAATTCTCGACTTCTTTTTTGGAAGTTACAGCAGATGAGCAACATATTTCGAGGCGGTTGGATAACTTGCACAAAGCAATACTTTGGCGAGCTTCCCATCCGAATTATCGACTTCTCCGACCTCACAGATAAGCAACTGCACGATGAGCTTGTGGCGTTAGTGGATATAATGCTGGATTTGAATAAGAAAATTCAAAATGCAAAGGGCGGCGAGAAAGAACAACTCCAGAGGCAGATCGACAAGACTGATGGGGAGATTGACGACCTTGTGTATAAACTTTATGGAATTACTGACGAAGAGAGAAAAATAATCGAAGAGGAGGTGACATAATGCCCTTACATAAAATTATTGTGAAGAATTATAAGAGCCTTAAAGATCTCCAGTTAGACCTGAAACCTTTTATGGTCTTTATTGGACCTAATAACGCAGGGAAAAGCAATATCTTCGACTGTCTTCAATTTTTGTCCGATTTTGTGAAAAGGGGGCGAGAGGGGCACAGGGCCGTCAGAGAAAGAGGCGGGTTTGACCAGATTGTTTTCAACGGCGATATTGGGCAGACAATTTCTTTCGAGTTGTTTGGCTCAATCAGGGTTAAGGAGAAGGAAAGACACTACAGATACTTTGTGGAACTATCGGGAGGCACCTGGGAAGGATTTTCGAATAAATATGAGACATTTTCGCTCAGGGAGAATAGCAGCCAAAAACTTCTCGAGTTTCCTACGAAGGATAATATGGCAAGGACCTGGGATGAATCAGGCAAAGAGAGAGGCGGCTACGGAGGCGGGAATCAGGGGCTCTACCTCTCTTATTATTACGACGAGAGTAATTACCCCGTCCTTGGTCACTTTTCAAACGAGGTTAAAAATTGGTCATTCTTCAATTTTTTCCCCGGAATGATGCGGGAGAGCCTTCCGGTACGAAAGGAGCTTCAACTTCTGTCCTTCGGTGAAAATCTCTCTCTCCTCTTTCATACATTACAGACCGAATATCCACAGAAATTTAAAGAGATAGAAGGCATATTAAAATCAGCAATCCCAGAGATCGAAGAATTGACCACAGCTTTGACTTCCCATGAAACCGGCCGAACCTATGTTCGGGTCCGTGAAAAGAGTATAAAACCTTCTATACCAGCGTTGGGAATGTCCGATGGAACTTTACGATTGTTAGGGCACCTTGCCACCTTATATCTACCCACTTTGCCGCCCCTTGTCTGTTTTGAGGAACCTGAAAATTATGTCCATGCACGGCTATTAGAACTCATTGTTGACCTGCTCAAAAATGCCTCTGAAAAAACGCAGGTTTTTATCACTACCCATTCTCCGTATCTTGTTGATTTCCTCCAGCCTGAAGACCTGTATATCGTGGAAAAGCACGATGGAGCAACACAGGTCAAAAAGGCCGAGGATAAAAAGGACATAAAAGAGGCATTGAAAACTTTAGGTTTGGGGGAAATGTGGTATGCCGGAAGTCTCGGTGGCAACCCGTGAAAATTGCCCTAATCACCGAGGGGCCATTTGAAGAAAAAACCTTAAAAATTATCGCCAGGAAAATTGTGCCAAAAGAGACGGGCATTGAATCAAGAGTCCTCAAGCGAGGCGATCTATTCAACTGGCAGAAGGTTTGTTCATATATAGAGAACGACATTATGAAACAGCATCCTGATATATCCAAAGTAATTGCCTGTATTGATTCAGAGTGCACGCCCGAAAAGGAAATTCAGACGGAGGCACAGAGAATTGAGAAAAAGCTGACATCAAAGACGAACCTACCTGTCAGTTATGTTGTAGTTGTCCATGCGTTGGAAGGATGGCTCCTTTCCGATGCGGAGAGCATCAAAGGATATTTAGGGTCCAGAGCCGACATTGAAATTCCTTCTTCTGCATCCTTAGAATGTAAGCCTAAAGATAAGATGAAGGAAATCTTTGGGAGGGCAGATAAACAATTTATTCATACTCGAGATAATCCCCGAATTGCCGAGACATTCAATGTTGGTATAGCAAGAGACAACAATAAGAGCTTTGCGTCTTTTTGTGAGAAAGTTAAAGACCCCTAATGAGATTCCAATCTCTACCGCCATTTTTACACAGTGGTAGGCAGATAACGATAACGAGGAAGGTGAGAAAAACTAAAAGGAGCGCATGATGGCCGTGGAGGCACAGGAAAACGAGAAGGATCTGGAAGCGGTCAGAGAGATCTCACAAGCACGTGATGAGATAAGAAGAGAGATCGGGAGGGTTATTATCGGTCAGGAGGCCGTAATCGATCAGCTCCTGATAGCCCTCTTCTCCAGGGGGCACAGCATATTCGTCGGCGTTCCTGGCCTTGCAAAAACCCTGCTCGTGAGCACCCTGGCCGAGGTTCTGAATCTAACGTTCAACAGGATCCAATTTACACCTGACCTCATGCCCTCGGATATCACAGGCACGGATGTTCTCGAGGAAGACAGGACAACAGGTAAGAGGGTGTTTCGCTTCGTAAGAGGCCCGATCTTTGCCAATATCATTCTTGCAGACGAGATCAATCGGACACCTCCAAAGACCCAGGCTGCCCTGCTCCAATCCATGCAGGAATACAGGGTAACAGCCGGTGGTGTGACCTATCCTCTTGAGCTCCCATTCCTTGTCTTCGCCACACAGAATCCTATTGAACAGGAGGGAACTTACCCTCTTCCTGAGGCTCAGCTCGACCGCTTCATGTTCCAGATCAGCGTGGAATATCCCTCTCATGAAGAAGAGAAGGCCATCGTAAAGAAAACCACCGCACCACAGACCCTGCAGCTTAAAAAGGTCCTTAGTCCGGATAAGATCGTTCAGCTCCAGTCCATTGTCCTGAGGGTTCCCGTATCAGATCATGTTGTGGATTATGCAGTGAGGCTCGCGAGGCGCTCCAGGCCCGGTGATCCTTTGGCGCCGAAGGATGTGAAGTCGTGGATCCAGTGGGGTGCAGGGCCCAGGGCTTCCCAGTATTTGATCCTCGGCGGGAAGGCCAGGACGATCCTTGAGGGAAGATATGCTGTTACCACAGAGGACATTAAGGCCCTGGCCATGCCCGTGCTCCGTCACCGTTTAATACCTACTTTTCATGCAGAGGCAGAGGGTGTCACTTCGCTTACCGTAATTGATAAACTTCTGAGTGAGGATTAAATGCCAGGGCGGTTCCTCGATCCGAAAATCCTTCAACAGATCTCAAACCTTTCGCTTAGGGCCAGGTATGTTGTGGAAGGAGTTCTGACCGGGTTTCACCGTAGCGTCCATAGAGGCCAAAGCATAGAGTTTGCCGAGCACAAGGAATATTCTCCAGGAGACGAAATCCGCCACATTGATTGGAAGGCATTCGCGAAGCGGGACAAGTGCTATGTAAAGCAGTTTGAGCACGAGACAAATCTCAGGGCCTGGATTGTTCTCGATGCCAGCGGCTCCATGGGGTATGCCGGCGGGGAGGGCGGCATGAGCAAGTTTGAATATGGCGCCACCATGGCAGCTTCCCTTGGGTATCTCATGCTTCAGCAGCTCGATGCCGTAGGGCTTATGACATTTCAGGGCAGTATTCAGCGCTATGTCCCGCCCAGGGCCAGATCATCGCATCTTCAGGCGATCATGGAGGTCCTGGAGGGGCTACAGCCTGCTGGAAGGATAGACCTTCCATCGTGCCTGGATGGACTTCAGGAGAAGGTTAGGAGGAGGGGCATGGTCATCTTGATCTCGGACCTATTGGGCCCAATTGAAAAGATCCTGATGCCTCTGAAATTATTGAGACACAGGAAGACGGAGGTGATTATATTCCACATGCTTTCGGAAGATGAAATTGAATTTCCTTTTTCATCTCCTGCGATCTTCCAGGGGCTTGAGGGGGAGGGGGATGTCCAGGCCGATCCCGATTCGGTCCGCCGTGCCTATCTTGAGGAGCTTCATGGTTTTCTTGATCTTTGCCGCAAGGGAAGCCTGGAGCAGGACATAGATTATTGTCTGTGCAGGACCTCGGACCCGCTTGATCGCTCCCTTGTTCACTACCTGGCCCGGCGGGAAGCCCTGTGACTTTCCTTCATCCTGTATTTCTTATTGGATTCAGCTTTCTCTCTGTCCCTATTGTGCTACATCTATTTCAACGGAAGATGGCCATTATTCAGCCCTTTCCTGCGATAGAGTTTGTCTTTCGCAGCGTTAAAATGACTGTTAGAAGCTTAAAGGCCAGGCACCTACTTCTCCTTCTATCAAGAATTATTCTTCTGATTTTGTTAACCCTTGGTTTTTCACGGCCAATGGTGGGGCCTGATGTTCCAATTAACTCTTCGGGCCCTGATTCTCTGGTCATTGTTATTGATTCATCATTGAGTATGAGGGTGAGACATGTGGGACGAACCCTATTCAACAGGGCCATTGGGGAGGCAGGAAAAATTGTTTTATCCCTGAGAGGCTCAGATACAGCGGCCCTGCTAAACTGCGGGACTGAACCGGTTGTTGTCCTTCCCCTTGCGCGTGAGAAGGATAAGCTCCTGAATGCCTTAAAATCTCTTGAGGCAGGCTACGCAGGGGCAGAACTTTATCAATGCCTGGAAAAGGCAGCAGATATCCTTCATGGATCTAATGAGGGCAAAGGGAAAATTTATCTTATTTCAGATATGAGGATAAAGGATTGGGAGGGGAAAGGTGCGATACTTAGTGGGGCTAAGGTTTTTCCCATTGATGTAAGCCGCGGGATGGAAGAGGGCAACATTGCCGTGACCTCAGTAATGGTCAATGGTGAAGAAGGGGCTGTCCATGTTGAAGCAATAATCAGGAATTTCTCTCCCACTTCCAAGGAGGTGCTGTGCAGGCTTTTCCTTGGAGATGATGAAAAGGGCAGAATATTTGTAAGTCTCGGAGCATGGGGAGAGGGGAGGGCAGCCTTCTCGGTTCCCTGGGAGCGCAAGGGCAGCTATTTTGGGAGAATAGAAATTTCCCATGACATCCTGGAGGAAGACGATGTAAGGTATTTCTCTTTTTCCTCCACAGGTCAGATCAAGGCTCTGATTGTTGACGGAGAGCCCCACATTAATCCCTATGAATGCGAGAGTTTCTATGTGGAAAGGGCATTTACTCCTTCGCTCGCAGGGCACTGGCAGATTCGGCCCGATGTGGTCTCACAGGAGTCGCTTCCTCGCTTTGCTTCGTACGACATTGTATTTTTCCTAAATATAAGGCCCCTGCCTGAGATAAGAGTAAAAGAACTGGAAGATTATATTGTAAGGGGAGGAAAGGTCATTTTCTCCATGGGAGATAATTCCGTTAATGTGGATGCCATAAACAAGAGCATTGGCAAACTCCTTCCGTTTCCTTTGAGGGGGCCCAAGGATTATCCTTCTCCTGTCCATCTGGAGCCATCCGGTGCTACCGAGTTGCTTATGCGGCCTTTCTTCCGGGAGGAAACACGGGCAATTCGGAGGGCGGTGTTCCAAAGGATCATGCTCATGGAGCCAAGCGCTCCCCCTGGCTCGCAGGTATTGCTTAGATTCGAGGATGGTTCACCAGCCATAGTGGAGAAAGTAATTGAAAAGGGAAGGGTCTTGCTCTTTGCATCAACAATGGACCGGAAGTGGACGGACCTCCCAATCCGGCCCGTGTTTCTTCCCATTGTTCACGAGCTCTCCCTATATCTTGTCGGCATTCAGGAAGGTCAGGGAAAAGAGATTATTTCAGGTCAGCCCATTGTCCTGAAGGCCCAGTCTGTTGAGCTGCCTTCGGGCCGCATCGTTTCGCTTCTTAAGGGGGAAACAACTTTTATGGAAACAAAATTGCCTGGTATATATACAACCAGCCCGGATTTGGGCTATTTTTCCGTAAATGTGGATGTGTCCGAATCAGACCTGAGAAAAATCTCAGGCGATGAGCTTGTTGGTTTATTGGGAATAGATCAGTCCGTATCTGAGGAGGTTGAGCAGAAATTTCCGCAGAAAGGAAGGGCCAGGGTAAATCTTTGGGGCCCCCTGCTCTTTTTACTCGTGATTTTTCTTCCTATTGAGGCAATTCTTTCGCGGTAATTATTAACCGAATCTTTCAGCGAAGTGACAGGAGGTTTTGTGGCCCGGAGTAACCTCTCTGGGCAAGGGAACTTCCTCCTTGCATCTATTTTCCATGTGGGGACAGCGCGGATGGAAGGAGCATCCCGGAGGAGGGTTCATTGGGCTGGGGACATCCCCCGACAGTGAAGATTTTTTCTTCCTTTGGGCCGGGTCGGGCACAGGAACTGCCGAAAGAAGGGCTTGAGTGTATGGATGTGAGGGGTGTGAATATAACTCCTCCCGTGCTGCCTCCTCAATGATTTTTCCCAGATACATTACTGCAACATGATCGCTGATATGGCGGACGATCCTCAGGTCGTGTGAGATGAAGAGGTAGCTCAGGCCGAATTTCTCCTGGAGGTCGAGGAGAAGATTGATGATCTGAGCCTGTATGGAGACATCAAGGGCGGAAACAGGCTCATCTGCCACGATTAGGGAAGGGGTCAGGCTCAGGGCGCGTGCGATCCCTATTCTCTGGCGCTGTCCGCCGCTGAATTCATGGGGATACCGCCCCATTGCATCAGAGGGAAGCCCGACGAGTTCAAAGAGTTTCACTACCCGTTCTCTTAAGGATTTTCCACTGGCTATTCCGTGGATTTTCATTCCCTCCCCAACGATGGCTCCTGCTGTCATCCTTGGATTCAAAGATGCATAAGGGTCCTGGAAGATGATCTGCATGTTCCTCCTCATGGATCTCAGCTCTTTCTTTCCCATAGTAAGGATGTTTTTTCCTTCTACCAGGAGTTCGCCTTCATCGGGCTCCAGAAGACGGAGTATGCTCCTTCCCAGAGTGGTTTTTCCGCACCCACTCTCTCCAACCAGACCCAGGGTATATCCCCTGTCAATTCTCAGGCTTATGCCATCCACTGCCTTTACGCGTCCAATTTCCCTTGAAAGAATGCCGCCGTAAACAGGGAAGGTGGTCCTCAGGTTCCTGACAATAAGTAGGGGCTCCATCATGACTTCCAGCACCTCACGAGGTGAGTCGGACCGCTGCGTCGGAATTTTTGCAGGGATTGGGGTTTGGTGCAGGATTCCTCGGCAAGGGGGCATCTGTCTCGGAAACGGCATCCTTCACCAAGCATTTTCAGGTCGGGAACGCCGCCGGGGATGGCGCGGAGACGTTTTTTTGCCCCATTGGATTTTGATGCGGAGGGAAGAGAATTCAGCAGGCCGATGGAGTAAGGGTGCCCGGGCGAGGAGAACAGATCGAAAACACTGCATTCTTCTACAATTTGACCTGCATACATTACAAGCACGCGATCTGCCATTTCCGCTATAAGCCCCATATCATGTGTTATGAACAGGACTGACATCCCCAGTTCATTCTTCAGTTCGGCCATCAGGTTCAGGATCTGTGCCTGGATAGTGACATCCAGTGCCGTTGTTGGCTCGTCAGCGATAAGGAGATCCGGTCCTGTGCTTAACGCTATGGCGATCATCGCCCTCTGACGCATCCCACCGCTCAGTTCATGGGGGTAGGCGTCAACCCTTGAGGATGGATCCGGGATTCCTACCTTGGAGAGCATGTAGATGGCACGCTCCCTGGCCTCCTTCTTTTTCAGGCCCAGGTGTATCTGAATGGCCTCTCTGATCTGATACCCGATTGTAAATACAGGATTGAGAGAAGTCATAGGCTCCTGAAAGATCATGGATATGACCTTTCCCCTGATTTTCCTCATCTCTTTCTCTGGAAGGGAGAGGATGTCCTTTCCCTGGCATACGATCTCCCCTGAAACGATCCTGCCTGGAGGTGATGGGATAAGCCGGAGGAGGGACAGGGCGGTCATCGTCTTTCCGCAGCCCGATTCACCTACAATGCCCAGGGTTTCTCCCTTCTTTATGGAGAAGCTTACATCGTCAACAGCCTTTATAACATCTGCCGAAGGTGGATGAAAGAAATAGGTCTTTAGTCCCCTAACATTGATGAGGGATTCTTCCATTTGGCGTGGTTCTTTATTTTCCCCCCTTCATTCGGGAGATAAGCTCCTCCCTGGTGAAAATCCCTTTATCTATAATAAGGTTTAGGAGGGTCTGAATAAGATTCTTCAAATCTTTTTCAGTAGCTTCGAGATTGCTGATTTTAGTGAGATCGCTTTTTAATTCCTCAAGGGAGGCCTTCAGAAGGGACACCTCCTCTGTGAGTATATCTAAGCGATAGACAAGCTCAGGCACAGGGGGAGATTCCCCTGTCATTACGACCATATCAGCATCGCCCTGCGAGGGGGGCTGTACCTTGGTCTGAACATCTGCATGCGTTTCCGATGGTTCATGGGGACTTTCCGGGATAGGTTCAGGGGGAGTTTCCGACATTGGCTCCGGGACAACCTCCTCAAGAGCCTCCTCGGCCAATGACGCCGGCTCTTCCACCGGTTCTGCTGTTGCCGCCTCTTCGGGCGCCTCATCCACAATGACGACAGATTCTTCCACCGAGGGCTCTTCGCCCTGCGGAATCTCTTCTGTAAGGGCCACCTCCTCAACCTTGCTCTCTTCTTCGAGCTTCACGCGAGGGGTCTCTACGGCTACATGTTCCTGGAGGAATTCCTCACCATAGTGCTGGAGCCTTTTTTTGACCAAAGATTCCGGGGCTATTCTGGGCTCTATCCTGCACTTCGTCACACCCTCCAGTTCATCCAGGGCTGTCAGGTTTGTGGGATTTGACATGGCCACCGTGAGTGTTTTCCTTCCTGGAGTGTCCCTCACAGCCACAGGGATCACGCCATACTTTGAGGCAGTATCTTTCGGTATCAATGCAAAGACATCCTCAGGAATCCGTGCGCTTGCCAGGTCAATACCCTTTACATTTGACTGTGATGAAAGGAATTTTGTCAGGGACTCTTCCGTTAGTATCCTCAATTCCAGGAGGGATGTCCCCAGCTTGCACCCCCATTTTTTCTGATGCCCAAGGGCTGACTTGAGCTGTATCTCGTCTATTACCCCTGCCTCAAGGAGAATCTCACCTAATTTTTTCTTTGTTGCCATGTCGTTGGAGGCTGTTCATCTTTTCAGCCAACTCTTTCTCAGTTAGGACCCCTTTGCTGACAAGAAGCCCGATGAGTGCCTTGAGGGCTTGGTCTGAATCAAGATTGATTTCAGGGGCATTTGTTGTACCATCAAAAACTATCATATCAGAATCCAGCCTCTCTTTAGAACCCGGTGAGAAAGATCTCTTTGGGGAAGGGGACGATATTGGGATACCATCGTAGTAATGGCGGATGGCATCGGAAAGACTTGAGTCGGTTGCTACTACGGGCTTCACGGTCATACCAGTGAGGAACTGGATCTCATCTATTGCAGTGAGATTTGTTGGATCGGACATGGCGAGAAGGACGGCCTTCTTTCCGGATTCCATTTTCACAGAGATGGGAAGAACATGGAATTTTTTGGCTACATCTGCTGAGATCAGCTTAATGGCCTCAGGGGATGCCTTTGCCCTGGATAGTTCTACGGCAGGGAGGTTCAGGGCGATGCTGAGGGCCTTCAGCAGTCTGTCTTCGCTCAAGAAGTTTAAAATAACCAGGATTTCACCCAGGCGACCGCCCCATCTTTTCTGATGTGAAAGCGCGGTCCTGAGCTGGTTTTGGTCAATCACGCCAGCTTCGCATAGAATGTCCCCTAATTTCTTTTTCATCGTCATAAGAAGGATATCAGCAAAAAATATGCCCTAATTATTATTGTGTTATCGCAATCGTTAAAGGCCATATCCCAATATATTAGTATATATAATAAGTATATCTTCTTTTGTGATAAATGTCACAGATTTTAAACCATGAAAAAAGGTCAAACATCTGCGAAAAAAATGTCATGTTTCGCATAATCAAAGGGATTCTCTGAAGGCTTCACCGAGGAGGTTGAATCCGAGGACCGTTGTCAGGATGGATATACCGGGGAAGAGAGACAGCCACCAGGCCGTTACCACCACATCCTTGCCAGCCGTTAGGATATTGCCCCAGCTCGGTGTCGGGGGCTGCACCCCAAGGCCAAGGAAAGACAACGCACTCTCGGTAAGGATTGCCCCTGCAACTCCCAGAATGCCGGCTACCATTACAGGCGAAAGAGCATTGGGCAGGATGTGGCGGAAGATTATCCGGTGGTCGCGCAGCCCTTGGGCCCTTACAGCAAGGATAAACTCCCTTTCCCTCAGGCTCAGGATCTCCGCCCTCACCAGTCTTGCCACATCCATCCAACCGGTGGCGCCGATGACCGCCATGACAGCCCAGAGGCTCGGAGTTACAAATGCGATGACCGTAAGGATCAGGAAGAATGTAGGAAGACAAAGCATGATGTCCACGAAGCGCATGAGAAGGGAATCAATCCAGCCTCCGTAGTAACCTGCAATGGAGCCAACGGTGGTGCCGATGATGAGCATGATCCCAACAGCAATAAAACCTACAGACAAAGAGACCCTTGAGCCCCAGATCATTCTGGAAAGGAGGTCCCGCCCCAGCTCGTCAGTGCCAAGCAGGTGATCCTGTGAAGGAGGCATAAGGATTCTTGTCACATCAGGAATTTGGGGATCATAGGGTGAGATAAGCGGGGCCAGGAGGCCGGCAATAGCGGGAAGCAGCACGAAGATCACTCCGACGATCATGAGAATGTTTTTAAGAAGGTTCCTCTGCGCCATTTTTCCCCCTATCCGATCTTTATCCTCGGATCTGTAAGGGCATATCCCAGATCAGCGAGAAGATTTCCCAGAAGAGTGAGGAAGGAAGATAGGACAAGGACAGCCATGATCACGGGATAATCCCGTGCCATTACGGATTGAAACATAAGCTGTCCCATGCCTGGAATGGCGAAGATAGTCTCAAAGATGACGCTTCCGCTCATTAATGCAGGGACAGATAGGCCCAGCAGTGTGATTACAGGAAGGAGGGCATTTCTCATTGCATGGGTGAATAGAACCCTTTGTTCTTTGCACCCCTTTGCCCTCGCTGTCCTCACGTAATCCTGGCTCAAAGCGTCAAGCATATTGGACCTCATATATCTGGAAAAGCCTGCCACCCCACCGAAGACTGCGACGAAAAGGGGCAGGACAAGATGGTTCGCCCTGTCAATAAACCAGTGGAACGCTGAGGGCACATCGCACCCAATTGTAGCGAGCCCGGATATCGGAAACCAACCGAGTTTTACGCCAAAGAGCATCATCAGGAGTATCGCAAGCCAGAAGCTGGGTGTTGCAAAGCCGATATATACCAGCAGTGTGGTGGAGCGATCAAAGAATGATCCTCTCAGGTAGGCAGATATGACACCGATAGGGATAGCGGTTGCAAGTATGATGAGCATGGCAGCTGTATTGATAATTATTGTTATTGGGAGCCGCTCAATGACCTTGTCCATCACCGGCCTATGATCAAGTCCAAAGGATTCTCCGAAATCCATTCGGGCTACCCGTGAGAACCACTTGAGGTATTGGACATGAAGCGGACTGTCAAGACCGTAGTAATGCCTGAGCCGTTCTCTTGCCTCCTTTGTAATCTTCGGATTCAGCTCTCCTGAAAGACCAGTGGGTTCTCCCGGAGCGAGATGGATGATTGCGAATGAGATGATTGTGATCCCTATGATCTGGGGGATCATGAGCAGTATCCTTTTGATGAGATAGGACAATCTCATTGACATCTCCTCAGACCCGAAGGGTTATGCCAGTGGATGAAATTGTAGCTTATCCCGGCCGGAGCAGGCTCTATCCCCTTGATCCTGGAGTTTATAACAGGTAGGGCTTCAGGGACATAAAGGAACACATAGGGGGTGTCCTCTGCGATGATCTCCTGAAATCTGTAATAATACACCTTTCTCTTCTCCTGTTCGCATGTGTGACGGCCGAGATCGAGCAGGCGATCAACCTCGGGATTTTTATAGGAAATGAAATTAAGCTCCCTCTCGCCGGTCTTGCTTGAGTGCCAGATATCATACTGATCCGGCTCGGGTCCGGTTGTCCATCCAAGGAGGATGGCCTCAAAGTTCCTTTTGTCCACAAAGTCCCTGAGGAAAACCGTCCATTCAATGACCCTGATTTTAACCTGCATCCCAATATCCTTGAGCCTCTTCTGGATGATCTCGGCTGCTTTGCGCCTCTGCTCGTTTCCCTGGTTTGTGAGGATGGTAAATGCGAAGGGCAAACCGTCTTTTTTCAGTATGCCGTCTGTCCCGTCCCTGCGCCATCCTGCTTCTGAAAGCAGGGAAAGGGCCTTATTGGGGTCATAGGGATACCTCTTCACATTGGGGTTATAGGCCCAGATATCGGGTTTGAACGGTCCTGTGGCAATGGTTCCCATGCCGAGTAGGACCCCGTCAATGATCTCCTGGCGATCAATGGCATAAGAGATCGCCTGTCTAATCCTCCTGTCAGAGAACCTGGGGTCGTGCAGATTGAAGCCGAGGTAGGAGTATGAGAAGTCCAGGTATCTATATTTAGTGAACCTCTCGGCAAAAACACTGCTTGAGGTCTGGCGCTGATATTGAAGCGGGGTCAGTCCGGCCCAGTCAATCCCCCCGGAGAGGAGCTCGAGAAACATCGTGGCTTGGTCAGGGATGACCCTGTAGACATACCTGCTCAGAAAGGGACACCCTTCAAAATAGTCAGGGTTTGCATTTAGGACGATCTTTTCTCCGGGTGTCCATTCTGCAAATTGGTAAGGTCCTGTGCCTATTGGTTTTCTGGAGAGTTCGCTCTTTGTGATCTCCTTTCCCTGGAGTAGATGATGCGGGAGGACAACCATGGTTGACCAGCTTTCAAGGCCCGGGGCGAAAGGCTTCCTGTAGAGGATGTTAAGGGTATAAGGGTCAGGGGCCTTGACCCTCTCCACCTCAAGATATGAGCTTGCATATGCAGTGGGTGTCTTCGGGTTTGTCATGACCTTATATCCGAAAAGGACATCCTCAGCTGTGAACTCCCTGCCGTCGTGCCATTTCACCCCTTTCCTCAAGTGAAATGTTATTAACCGGCAGTCAGGGGATATTTCCCAGGATTCTGCAAGGTCTCCAACGAGCTTCAAGTCTTTGTCGTATTTTACGATGCCATTATAGACAAGACCGATGATGTCAAAGCTGGCTGAGTCGGATGCAAGGGGAGGGAGGAGGTTGCTCGCATCTCCAATGCTCCCCTCAATGATGACATCCCCATAGGGAGGTTCCCCTGTTAAAAAAACTATAAGGCCGAGTCTCAGGATGGCAGGCCAAAGGCTCACTGTTCGTCGAGGGAGACTGACCCAACGCCCGAAGGCATGGGTAATGAGAAGACATCGTCCTGAATATCTGTGTTAAGGGAGACATCTTTGAAAACGATACTCACCGTGATCTTTTCAGAAGGGATGACAAAGGTGATTCGGCGCGGAAAGGGAATTTGCTGGATGTCTGTATAATCAGAGAAGGTAACGGAAAATATGGTTGAACCCCCCTCTCCAAGGGCGGTGCTTGATAATGGATTGAAGTTGTCCCTGCTGAAAAGTAGCTTTTGATACCCTGGATGATCGCTAAGAGTGAAGGAAAGGCTGTAGCCCTTTTTTTCCTCATTGATTTTTATTGAATCGTCATTTGAAGGCAAAAGGATGGGTTTCCCGAGCGCAAGAGAGACCAGTGCTTCGCGAGGCAGGTCAAGGGGTATAAAACGGGAGATGTTCTGCTGGCTTGAGGATCCCCTATAATAAATATTCTCGTTTGAAGAGTAGGCAGTCAGGCTTTCTCCATGGATGCAGAGGACAAAGATAGTATTTCCCCAGGGCCCAAGGGTTTCCAGGCGGAGAGAGGAGGGTTCTCTTGCGACGATTATATGAGTAAGGACCCCGGAATTTTCTGGCGAGGACAATTTGATCCTGACAAGGGCTTTCATTGAGACGACAGAGGGCTGCCTTGCTCTTTGAAGAAGAACCTGTGGGGTGGGCAGGAGCTCAGGCGGCGAAGGGATAAAGGGCCTGCATCCTGCGAGTATGAGGAGGCAGGATTGAAAGATCCGCCGCATCAGTTTGCAGGGAATGGTGCAAGATCTTTGACCTTTTTCTCAAGCCTCTTTTTAACATCATCCTCCTTTGGATTGAGGCTCAGGGCCTTCATGTAACACTCCAGGGCATCGGACTTTCTTTGCGCCTTTATATAGGCATCGCCGAGGTGCTCAAGGATCAAAGGGTCATCCTTGGCCAATTTGACAGCCTTTTCCAGCTCTTTCACCGCCTTTTTAATCAGGCCTTTTTTGAAATAGATCCAGCCAAGACTGTCTGTGATGTAGCCGTCTTCGGGTTTGATCTGCAGGGCCTTTTTTACCATTTGTTCTGCCTTGTCCAGATGGAGTCCTCTGTCAGCGAAAGAGTACCCTATGTAATTAAGGGCATCGGCATTCTTGGGATTGATTTCAAGGACCTTATCCATAGCTTTTATGCACTCATCAAGGTTTCCGCTCTGATCGTAAGAGACGCCGAGATGGTAGTAGAGCTTCTCGTTTTGAGGAAAAGACTGAATCCCGTCCTTGAGTGTTTGGATCGCCTCAGGATATTTTTTCATTTCTCTGTAGATGGAGGCTGCCATATTATACGGTTCAGGCGATTGTGCAGGTTTTGAAAGGGCCTTTTGGAGGGCAGAAAGGGCTGCATCGTTATGTTCTTCCTTGTAATGTATAAAAGCGGCCTGAAGAAGCGCATCAAGGTATATGGGAGAATCCTCCGGGATCCGGTTGAGCTCTTCAAGCGCCAGAGAAGGGCTCCCTCCCTCCATGTAGGCTATTGCCAAATAATATCTTGCCTGATGGAGGTCGGGTTTTGCCGATAGAACGAACAGGAATTCTTCAACTGACTTCTCGTAGTTCTTTTCCTCAAGGTAAAGGAGCCCCATCTTCACCCTGAGATCCAGGTTTCCAGACTCAAGCTTTTCCATTACCTGAAATTCCTTCAATGCCTCCTGTCTCCTGTTCTGGGAGAGATGGATGGAGCCGAGCCGTTCCCGTGCCACGAGGTGGTAGGGGAAGAGACTCAATACCTTTTCGTAAATTTCAACGGCCTTATTGGGCTTATTCTGCATCTCATAGACCATACCCAGCTCAACCAAGGCCTCCTTCCAGTCGGGATTTATCTCAAGGGCTTTTTTGTAGAAGGTCTCGGCTTTATTGTATTTCTTGTCTCCGACCTCGGTCCTGGCCAAGAAATAATATATGAGGAAAGAGTCTGGTTCCTTGATTAAAAACCTGTTGAGAAGCTCCCTTGCCTTGCCGAAATCGCCTTTCTGGATATACTGTGAGCTGAGATACAGTGCGGTTTCCTGGTTGTCCGGGGACAGGGCAAGAGAGGTCTCAAGCTCTTTGACTGCAGAATCCATGTTCCCTGCGAGTGGGTAGAGGGAACCAAGGAGAAAGTGTGTTTTTGGATCCGAGGGGGCGAGCTCTGCCGCCTTCTTGGCCGCCTCAAGTGCCTTGGATAGGTTTCCCTTTCTAAGGTGAAGCCCTGCAAGCTCAAAGAAAAGGTCAGGGGACTTTGGGTCAAGGGCAACTGCTTTCTCCAGCTCATCAACGGCCTTGTCCAGATTGCCTTCGGAGAGAAAGAGCTTTCCCTGTAGGAAATGGGCGTAAGACGACTCCGGTCTGGAGGCCTTATTGACCGGAGCGCATGATAATATAAGGAGAGCGAAGGGAATAAACCATCTCACGAATAATAAAATATCACGGGTAATGACCCCTGGTCAATGAGGGCATTATTGGCGGGTTTCTATAAGGGGTTGACTTAATTTAATTAGGGGGGGTAAAATATCCAAAATGGCAAGGTACTTCTTAATAATTGTAGCTTTTTCGTTTTTTATGATTTCTTTCGGGTGCGCGAGCGTGAAGGAGGTAAAGCCTACCCCTTCGGAATCACAGGCTCCCTTGACAGAGGGAGCGCTGCCCACGCAGCCAGCGCAGGAGGAACTAAAACCTAAAGAGGTGGAATACACGCTTGGAGTCGGAGATATCCTAAGCATTGTTGTCTATGGTCGTCCTGAGCTGACAAAGGATGTTCCGGTTAGGAAGGATGGCAGGATATACTTTCCCCTGACTGGTGGCATTCCTGTTGACGGTCTCACAATATCAGAGGCCCTTGATAGGGTTACAAAAGAGGTGGGTGCTTTTATCCGCAAGCCCTATGTGACATTGGAGGTCAAGGAATATGCAAGCAGGCAGGTGCTTGTTATCGGGGCTGTTGGAAAGCCCGGGGTGATCCCCCTTGTTCGTGACTATACCCTCATTGATGCGGTGACAATTGCAGGAGGAATTAAGGGCGGAGCCCTAAAGGAGATATTCCTTCTCAGAAAGGGACGCATAAGCGTCTATGACCTCCTTTCAATTTTTGAAAAGGGCGATATATCACAGAACATTGTCCTACAGAACAGAGATGTTGTTTTTGTTCCTAACCCTGAGGATCGAAAGGTGTATGTGCTTGGACGGGTGGCAAACCCGGGGGTTGTGAACCTTTCCAATATGAGAATGGGCTTGGTAGAGGCAATCTCTTATGCAGGAGGTTTTAGGACAGGCGCCGTGACAGACGATGTGAGGGTGATCAGGGGCGGATTGTCCAATCCCACCCTGTTAACCGTTGATGTGGACAGGATCCTGAAGGGGAAGGGTACAGAAGGTCAGGGGTTTACCCTTGCCTCTGGAGACATTATTTTCGTTCCGGATACCGCCCTTACTACTTGGAACAAGATTCTGGAGCAGATAACGCCCACTATGCAACTTTTCTTCACTCTTCCGTTTCAGACCTATTCGAATTATTTGATCATCAAGGAATTTTCAAAATGAGGAAAGAACATGGACATAGGGTTTGAAAAGGACAAGGCAAAGCAATACCTTACCCTGGTCATCAGGAGGAAAGAGCTTATCCTGCTCATTTTTCTCATTGCCATTGGGATCACGATAATAAGGAACAAGGTTACTACTCCCATCTATGAAAGCACTGCGAATTTTCAGATCGAAGAAATGACCAGGGAAAGCTCACTTATAGGTGAACTTGTCCGATGGGCCAGATACAATCCTATTTTCACAGAGATGGAGATATTCAGGAGCAGGACCATTGCAGAGGAGGTTGCAACTGACCTTCATCTTGATGAGGTAATTATATATAGGTCAAAGGGACTCCAATTCAAGCTCAATGGGTTAAGGGTAGATGATGGAGAGAAGGGCAAGATCTTCACCGTATCATTTGTTGATCCACCCGACCGCTATATCGTGTCCGATGGGGGAGGAAAGGCGATTGGGGAGGGTGAGGTTGGGACCCCCTTTGTGGGGAATCCTATATCTTTCCTCCTAACAGAGGTTAGCGCCCAGGAAGGGGATCATTTCAGGATTAAGGTCAAACGCATGGATGAATTGGTTTCAGATCTTGTCAGCAGAATAAGCATACAGGAAAGGGGCACCCAGACAAACCTCCTCACTGTAAGCTATAAGTCGGAAAATCCGGAGTTGACCAGAGATGTCCTAGCTAAGTGGCTTGAGGTATATATCCGCAGGAATCTCTCCAGGAGAAGCCAGGAGACTGGACAGGCCCTTGATTTTATTGAAAACCAGCTTGAGGTCACAAGGAAAAACCTCGAGAAGGCCGAAGACGAGATGGATATATATAGAGCTACTGATCGCGGCCTGACGATCCTGAGCAATGAATCAGGGGCACTTATTGCAAAGCTGGGAGAAATCCAAAGGAATAAGGTTGAGATCACGCTCAGAAAAAAAGAGGTTGAGGATCTCGTCGCGATGTTCAGGAGGGGGAGGTCATCCAAGGACTTTCTCCTCTCCAAATACAGTCTTGACGATCCTATGCTTACGGGTCTTGTTAATGATTTAATCAACCTTTTGATCCAGAAGGAAACACTGCTCTTTGAATTGACAGAGAATCATCCCCAGGTTCAGGTTATTGCCTTTAGGGTTGAAAGAATAAAGAAGAGGATTATTGAAGGGCTGGAAAGCACGCGTTTGGCATTGGAGAAGAAGGATAAGGCCCTTAAGGATCTTGTTGATAGTTATGAGGGACAGTTGAAAAGTGTGCCTTCAACCGAGAGGCAGCTTGCAAGGCTTGTCAGGGCGATGAGGGTGAATGACGATGTCTATACATTCCTATTGAAAAAGCACGAGGAGGCAAGGGTTGCCAGGGCTGCTACGGTCAGCAATATCAGGATCATCGATCCCCCATTCCTTCCATCAGAGCCCATTGAACCACAAAAGAAGAGGAACCTTGTTCTTGGAGCAGCAACAGGTCTATTTGGAGGTTTAAGCCTTGTATTATTACTTGAGGTTATGGATACATCTATCAAAACAACAGAGGAGATTGAGAGAGGGCTTGGGCTCTCCCTATTCGGCCTAATTCCTGCATTCCCATTCGGACGCGGGAAAAAAGGTAGGAAGGAAAGGCAGAGAGCTATGACCATTCAGTATATCGCTGACCACCTTGAGTCCCGTTCCCCTGTGGCTGAGGCATATCGCAGCCTGCGCACAAATATTCAGTTCGGAATGCTAAAGGAAGGGTCCAAGTCATTTCTTATTACCAGTGCAGGGCCCGGCGAGGGAAAGTCCACAACAGTTATCAATCTGGGAATTGTCATATCTCAAGCCCACAACAGGGTTGTTCTCATAGACTGCGATTTAAGGAAGCCGGTGCTTCATACGGTTTTTGGAATGCCCCTTGAGCCCGGAATGACTAATGTTCTCCTGGGGAAGACATCATGGAGGGAATCACTGAAACCCACCAGTTTTGAGGGGCTTTATATCATTACTGGTGGAACAATTCCCCCCAACCCCACAGAGCTTCTCTCTGCAGGGAAGATGGAGAAAGTCCTTGAGGAGTTGAAGAAGGAGTTTGACTACATATTTTTTGACTCTCCCCCCGTAATACTTGTCTCTGATGCGGCCATACTCGGGCGGATCGCGGATGGGGTTTTCCTCATCATTGAATCAGAAAAAACCACTATTGAGGCGGCAAGGAAGTCAAAGGCCAGCCTCGAGACTGTCCACGCCAAGGTGCTTGGGGCGATCTTCAACAACATGAAAAGGTCAGCCGGATACGGCTATTATTACTATCCTTATTATTATTCCTACGGTTACTACGGGTATTACGGTTATTACGGAAGATCAGGTTCAAAACCCCAAGGGTGGTCTCTTAACAGAATTATTGCCAAAACCCAAGGCAAGCTATCCAACTGGTTTTCCTCAAATCCTCCCAAGTAGTCTTTGATGGGATCATTTATTGATCTGCACTCCCACATCCTTCCAGGCCTTGATGAGGGAGCAAGAAGCACAGAGGATTCTGTTGCAATGGCCAAGGTTTTTTCTTCAGCAGGATTTTCAAGCATTGTGGCTACGCCGCATGTAATTACCGGGCTTTACCCTAACAAACCCCAAGCCATTCAAGAAGGGGTGGCAGCTGTTGCTCAGGCATTTGAAGCAGAGCGCATTCCTCTCAAGCTGCTTCCGGGCGCGGAATACTACTGGGATTTTGAGTTCTTCAAGATGATGGAAAATGATCAGCTCCTTACGATTAACAACAATGGAAAATATGTTCTGGTGGAATTTCCATTTTTGAGCATCCCGAGAGGAATTGAAGAGGTTACATTCAAGATGGGGATGAAAGGAATCAAGCCCCTGCTTGCCCATCCAGAGAGGAATGGCGATATTATCAAGGATTACAGGAAAGCCCTTGATTTGGAAAGATGGGGATTTTACCTCCATATTGACCTCCTGAGCCTGTGCGGTGTCCATGGCCCGGATGTCAAAAAGACAGCAGAGATTCTTATCAAGAACAATGCCTTTCATGCCGCTGCAGCGGACTGCCATTCTCTTGCTCAAGCTCAGGAGGCTCTTGCTGGGGGAATTCAGCGATTAAAGAAGATTGTTGGGGATAATGGCGTGGAGAGGCTTCTCCACACCAACCCCATTGCATTTATAGAGGGAAGTCTTCCCGGGTAAAAAGTGTGAACAAGGGGTATCCGGCCTTTTCAATGGCTTCTCTACCCCCTTCAAGCCTATCAACGAGTGAATAAACCCCTGTGACCGTGAATCCAGCTTCTTTTGCCCTCATAATTGCCTTCAATGCAGACTCCCCTGTTGTCACAACATCTTCTACAATAGCCACCCTTGTACCGGGCACAAGGTTTTTTGCCCCTTCGATCCAGGCAGATGTGCCGTGAGACTTTGCTTCCTTCCTCACGATGAAGCCGGGGAGGAGGGAGCCCTCTGTGCGGCTGATAATGGAGATGGCCGTTATCAAAGGATCGGCCCCCAGGGTAAGTCCCCCCACGGCTTGCGTAGAAGGATGTGTCTTTTTAATGAGTTCAAAGAGGAGTTTTCCAACGAGGTATGCGCCCTCTGCATCGAGGCTAACCTGTTTGCAATCTATATAAAAGTTGCTTTTTTTCCCCGAGGATAGGACGACATCCCTTTTTTCGTATGCCCTTTGCCTTAGGAGCTCCAGGAGACGCTCCTTGAAGGAATCAGGGGCTTTAGCTGCAGTGCGAACTGCCTCACCGGCCCTGCGCCCGAGAGGCTGCTCCTGAGGCGCATAAGCCGCCCCTGCCTCTATTTCCTTTATGCGGGAGGGTTCGAAAAGAGCGAGCTGGGGGCTTCGCAGCTCCATGGGTATCTCCACAGGATACTTCCCGGAAAAGCAGGCCCTGCAGAAATCAGGGGCAGCTTTTCCCACAACAGATAGAAGCCCCTCATGGCTCATATAACCGAGGGTATCAGCACCGATAAAACGGCAGATCTCCTCCACGCTGTGTGTCGAGGCGATGAGCTCCTCCCGCGTGGGTGTGTCGATCCCATAGAAACACGAATGGGTGGTAGGAGGGGAGCTGATCCTCATATGCACCTCCCTGGCACCTGCATCAAGGATCATCTTGACAATCTTTCTGCTTGTTGTCCCCCTAACAATTGAGTCGTCAACGACAACAGCCCTTTTCCCTTTCAGGGTTTCCCTCGAAGGATTGAGTTTGATCTTGACCCCGAAGTGTCTTATCCCCTCCTCAGGCTCAATGAATGTTCTTCCAATATAGTGGTTCCTGATGAGGCCGGTCTCAAAGGGGAGCCCAGACTTAGACGCATATCCGATTGCGGCAGGCAGACCCGAATCGGGCACCGGGATCACAATATCAGCGTCGGCTGGTCTTTCGGTGGCAAGGGTCATTCCGAGCTGTTTTCTCACCTCGTTCACATTGCGCCCATAGACAATGCTGTCCGGCCTGGCAAAGTAGATGTATTCAAAGATACACTGGGCCCTTCGTTCTTCTTTGAAGGGCTTGATTGAGCTAAATTTTCCGTCTGACACCATAATTATTTCACCCGGCTCCACTTCCCTCTCGTAATGCGCCTCAATAAGGTCCAGTGCGCATGTTTCTGAGGCGAAGACATATGACCCCTTCAGGCTCCCCAATACAAGGGGCCTGAAGCCAAAAGGATCCCTGGCAGCGATAAGGGCGTGCTCAGTGAGGAAGAGAATAGAATATGCCCCTTTCACCCTTTGGAGCGCGGTGATGATCCGCTCCAGCAACGTCGGGGCGCGCGAGGTGGCCATCAGGTGAACAATAACTTCAGTATCCATATTGGATTGGAAAATACTGCCGTATGATTCCAGTTCCTCCCGAAGGAGATGGGCATTGACAAGATTCCCGTTGTGTGAGACAGCCAGCCCTCCCCTGGAATGTTCAACAACAAAGGGCTGGGCATTTTTTAGCTCGCTCGTCCCTGTGGTTGAATAGCGATTATGGCCAATGGCCATATGGCCTGGCAGCTTCTCGAGAACCTCTTCTGTGAAGATGTCTGCCACAAGCCCCATCTGGCGAATAGGATAGAGCCTTTCTCCATCCGATGAGACTATGCCTGAGGATTCCTGCCCTCTGTGCTGGAGGCCGTGGAGGCCGAGGTATGTGATTTTCGAGGACTCTGGATGACCGCAGATCCCGAATATTCCGCAATCCATGCTTTTATTATAGGCCGAATGCCTTGATTCGTTCAATTACCTCTCTCAAAGGCCTTGCTTCAGGGAAGAGCGAGAGGCCGGTCGTCTCCACTGTGAGGGCAACATACATATCTTCTGCGGCTTTTTTAAAGGCGGGTTCCATCCTTTCCGGGGTCCGACCGAGATCGTTCCTCATGATATCTCCTATTTTCCCCTCTTTTCCAAGAGCGATTTCTTTGGCCTTCGCGATATCCTCTATAAAACGGGAATGATATTTTCGGTAATACTGCCTGATGGGCTCCTTGCTGATCTGGATGCTGTCCTTCACGAGCCTAAGCTCATCAGGTGTCACAGCATCGCTGAGCACGATCCCATTTGCGCGTGAGAACTCAAGCTTTCCATCCCAGAGCTCGATCCTGGCCCTGGCGAAGAAATTGTATAGATAGAGCGCGGAGAGAAAGGTCATATTCCTCATTTCCTGAAAATTCTCCGTGGGGAGCCCGGAAAAGTTGAGGGCCGATTCCAGGGGAAGCAGCCTGTCTCCGGGCTCAAGCTTAGAGAAGTATTCAATGATTGGAAAGGGGAGCCACTGTCCCTCCTGGGGCATCCTGGTCAGTCCAAGCCCGGGATAATATTCCGGGTCTCTCTTGAGGAAGGAGCTTCCTCTGGGGACACCGAAACGGAATACATTTTCAAGGGGGATTAAATAGTTCCTGAGGCCAGGATGAAATGCCGTGTAATTCCATATGGTATTTCCGCCGATGACCCCCTTGGATGGGTGCACAATGTTGAAGGCTTTGACCTCGATTATATTCGTAGGTTCCTTCAGGTCATCACACCTCACCCTTTTTCCGTGTTTGTCCCTGAGGCCGATGTAGTGGGTCTTCATGCCGTGCTTTTTAAGCTCTTTGAGTAAAGGCGATGAACTTAGAGATGTCCTGAGTGCATCGTCCTGCAAGCCCTTCCATATCCCTGAATCCTCAAGCTCTTTCCATGTCTTTGGCCTTTCCATCCTCTCGAATATAAAGGCGCTCATCATAGCAAGGGATGAGCCTTTATTATGCAGTGTATCGGGCATCTTCCCGTAATCAAAAATTGAAAAATCATCCGTAAATTCAAAGAGATAGACTCCAGCCGACCTCTGTGTGGGTTTTTTCACTACCCTCAGGTTTTTTACAGATCCATGATAGACGATGGGATAAGAGGCGATTTTCTTCATCTCAAGACCACAATATCATAGATTCCCTTGCTCGGAAATATTCCCGTTTCCCGACTTTTTTGGGCGCCTTCGCGAAAGCTCCTCAAGGTTGTTTTTGGCCTCCTTATTGAACGGATCGGAGACAAGAGCCATGGAAAAGGCTTTCATTGCGCCGGCAATATCGCCCTTTCTCCTGAGGACCACGCCGAGATTGTTCCATGCCCATGAATATGAGGGTTTGATATCCAGTGATTTCCTGATAGATTTCTCAGCCTTTTCCAGTTTGCCCTGAGAGGCATATAGAAGTCCAAGGTTATAATATGCCTCGTAGAACAAGGGGCCTTCCCGGATGGCCCTGTGAAAGGATTCTTCTGCCTCCCCAAGACGCAATTGCTTGGAAAACATGATGCCGAGGGAATTATATGCCAGGATGTGATAAGGATTTTCTTGGATATAATCGCCTTTAAAAGACCAGTTTGGGGAAAGCTCTGTTACCTTGACAAATTCTCTTTCGGCTTCACGGTACTTTTTCAGGCTTCTATACAGTGTAGCCAGGGCCAGGCGCCCCAGGGCGCAGTTGGGCGCCCGGGATGCCTCTCTTTCAAGCTCCTTTAGGGCAGAGACGGGGACAGAATCCCTTTCAACCTGTGAAAGGAGGATATCGGGGTTAATGATGTTGAATTCATTTTCTTTGATGACCCGAAAGTTTTCCGGAATCCTCCTTGCCATAACAAGGGTGGTGTCATCCCAGTAGACAAGGGCCCATTCTTTTGGGGGAAAGAGGCCTGTTTGTAGGTACTTCAGCCGGGCCTCCAGGATGGCATGGGTGACTTCATATTTTTTGATCACCTCTATGAATGGCTTTCCTTCTCTCCTGTGGATCTCATTTTCGGAGAAAAAGCTTCCGTGGAAGACCTTCCTTTCCGGATACCAGGAGAGGATCAGAGCGCCGGAGAAATTCATGGAATTATACATATTTCCCTTAATCCCGGATTTTTGGACGAATTCCATTGCCTCAGCGGGATAAAAAAGGTTTTCGCGGCCAATGCCAAAGGATGGAAACCCCTTCCTGCTCAATATAAAGGGGACGAGTGCAAGGGCAATTAGGACTAAAAGAAGCGGTGTCAGCGAAGGTAATCTTCTCAGGACCCTTTGCGGCACTGCTTTAAGGAGTGTCATTATTATGTCTCCAACAACTATGGTGGATACGACGAGAAAAAATGGGATGATCCTCTGAGAGCTGATACCCAAAGCGCCAAAGAGGCAGGTGGCGATGAGCCCCTCTTTTTTCCTTCTTAAGTATAGGGCGATAAGTAAAAAGGCAATGAGAAGGGCGATGTATAAGCCTGCAGGGGAGACGGGCCTGAACTCCATAGTGATGTCCAGGATCCTGGCTGCCCATGAATGGCGGATAATAAAAGGGAGCAAGCGAACATGATATGGGGTAAGGAGCGTGGCAGCGCATGTTAGGATGAACGCCCATTCAAGTTTGCGCAGGGTCGCCTTGTCCCTTGAGCGCCCTGAATACACCTCATATGTCTGTTCCGTCAGTGCGCATCCCAAAAAGATGAGCCCGAGAATGAATCCGCCGTGGAGATTGGCCCAAAGGACCATCACGAGGGGAAAAACGAAGATGCTTTTAAGCCTTGAGAGATAAAAGAGATAGGAGCACATGCATAGAATGGAAAATATATGTGGCCGTTCAACAAACCAGTCTCTGGACATGACCGCCCATAGGAGGGAGATAATGAAAGACAGGGTCGTGTTCCCAATATGAGCCCTCAGGGCACCATAGACGAGAAGGGTGCAGAAGGCGAGGGCAACGCCATTGAGGAGGATCAGGCCTGAAAATCCTCCTACAGAGTAAAGGATGAAAAAAACTATCTCTGAAAGCCATTCTGTTGCTACCCATGGAACATCCTCTCCAGTGAATGTGAAAGGGACGGTGACAGGAAGGCTCAGGTTCTTCAAGATCTCCTGTCCAAGCTTTATATGCCAGAAGGTGTCTGACTCGAATACCTTTGTTGTCCCCAGGGGGATTGCACAGAGAACAAGCAAAATCAGAATCCCTTTATTATACCTTGACATGCAATTATTCTAAGAATAACATGTTTACCGCTCATGGCAAGGAAACTATACTGTCCAAGCTGCGGTGAGGATGTAGAGGCATTTGGCATGCTTGTCAGGGGGAATGAGGTCCTGCATTGTTCTCAGTGCGGGGCCCACCTTGTTTCAATGCGCCAGCCGGTCGCAATGCCTCCATTGGAGGTTGTCCTTGTAGCCCAGGATTCTGCACTGCTCAGGGGTGTATTAAAGGAGGTCATTGAGGAGCAGGGTATGGCCCGAACAGCCATCGCCTGCAAGGATGGACACAAGCTTATCGTTCAATTCACAGAGCGTCTCAAGGAGAGGAGCAGGGTGGACCTTGTCATCCTGGATTTCCAGATGCAGGTTCTTGACGGCAGGGAAACAGCGCGTAACATCCGTCTTCTTGAACAAACCTTCCTTAAATCCAACAAAGTCCCGCTTCTGTTCTTCTCTTCAGTCAAGTGCGATGAGAGTGTCAAGAAGTTTCTAAGCGAACTTCAGCCTGCGGCATTTCTATATAAGAAAGATGACACCTCTCCCCTTTCCATTGCAACGAGAATGAAGGAGATTCTCTCCAGGATCTTCGGCGAGGAGAGATTTGTCCCGACAGGGCGCCCTTCAGATGGGGCACAACAATACCGTCCCCTGACGATCCGGCATGAGGCGGATGAAAAGGTTGTGACCCTTGTGCTCGAGGGAGATCTGACATCCCAGGCAGAGGAAGATTTATTCAGAGCGATAAATTCTTCTCCTCAGGGATTTTCCACCCTGATCATGGATATGGGCAGCGTTAAACATATCAACAGCTCAGGGATGGCCATCCTTATCGGTCTAGTTAAAAAAGCAAAAGCCTCAGGCTTTGCTCTGGCTATCTCCGGTGCTTCAGAGCATCATCGGAAGCTCTTTGCCATGGTGGGCCTTGCCCAGTATGTGTCTATCTTTCCTACCCTTGAGGCGGCCCAGGCACGGGCTAAGAGCATATAGGAATTGGAGTTCCCTTTAGAAGGGATTGGGCCAATATGCTTCCCATTCTGACAGACAAAGCCACACCATGACCGCAGTATCCTGAAGCAGCCAGCACATTCTTTGAGTTCTTCCACCACTGTAGCCTGGGCTTAAAATCAGATGTCAGCCCAATGGGTCCGGCCCATCTATGGGTTATCCGAATTGTGCGAAGGGCAGAATGAAGCCCGTGGACCCTGGCTTCAAGGTTTGCGAAAAGCTCTTTGGGCTCTGGATCTGACATTGTGGATGCATTACTCCAGGCAACGAGACCTGAGCCTATGACAGCCTTTTTGTCTGAGGTCAAGCGTCCCCACAGATAGGGCAAGTCCTGTGTATAAAATGGGATTTCTGAGGACCATCCGATCTCTGCAATTAGAGAGGGTTTAAGGGGCTCAGTAGCGATCGCCAGGGTTTGGTATGGAAAGACCTCCTCCTGGAACATCCCAAGGAGCGGTGCGTCCCCGGATAATGCGACCTTCCGCGCCCGGCACTTCCCCCCTTCTCCGAGGAGGCGAATCCATCCATGTTCTTCTTTCAGCTCCATGACAGTAACTCCCTCGCACACCACGACACCTTTGTCCCTGCATACCCGGACGAGCCCTGTGAGGAATGCACCGGGATCCAGTGTTCCACCAGACAGTGTGCGTTGGACACTGAGCACACCGTCGTCATTCCAGGCAATAGGGGAGTGCTGTGGAGGATTGGAACGCCCGACTTCCCAGCATCCTCCCAATTTCAGGTCACACTGGATCTTTTCCCTTTCAAGGAATTGTGAGAGCCCTTCAAGGCAGTTCTCAAATCCCTGTGCCGGGCCTGCAGCCGTTCCTTCCAGGGTCACCCCTCCTGTTCGGCCGCTCGCACCCTGGCCCACAGGAGACTGCTCGAGGACGACAACCCGCGATCTCCTGTTCTGCCGGAGAGCTTCACAGCTTGTGACGAGTCCGGTGAATCCTGCGCCTATCACCGCGAGGTCAAAGCTTTCCCCTTTAGGCCATCCCTTCTCACACATGCCGGACGGGAATGTCCATGGAGAAACACCCCATTGCTCGGGATCGGGCCACATCTTCATAGGAGTATCCTATACCAAAAAGCTGTCAGTGTTCATCCTCTGAGTCATCTCATGAGAAAAAAATTAGGATTCAATTGCAAGACCAGGGAGGTGATGGTATATTGAAAAAGTTATGGATGGTAAAGACTTAATCAAGCTTGACGGATGGGCATTGATCCTCGGCGCAAGCAGTGGGATCGGAGAGGCATGCTGTCTTGAGCTGGCAAGGCTCGGCATGAACATATTTGGGGTCCATCTCGATCGGAAGTGCACAATGCCGAATGTGGAGAGGATTCGTTCCAAGATTAAAGGTATGGGAAGGGAGGCGGTATTTTTTAATATTAATGCGGCTGATCCAGACAAGAGAAAAGAGGTTCTGGATGAAGTTGGGGAGAAACTCTCACCACAGCGCGAATCGGTGCGCCTTTTCTTCCACTCTTTAGCCTTTGGGACCCTGAGGCCGTTTATTTCCGTTGATCCAAAGGAAGCCCTCAGCAGCGCCCAACTCGAAATGACCATGGATGTCATGGCCAACAGCCTGGTCTATTGGATTCAGGACATTGTTGCAAGGAAACTCATGGGGAAGGGCGGCAGGGTTCTGGCAATGACCAGTGCAGGGGGACAAAGGGTTTGGCCCGCCTACGGCGCTGTTTCAGCGGCAAAGGCGGCATTGGAATCCTATGTAAGGCAGCTTGCCCTGGAGCTTGCTCCAATGGGGATAACGGTCAATGCAGTAAGGGCTGGCGTAACAGACACGCCTGCATTGAGAAAGATACCTGGCCATGAGAAGATGATCGAGCTTGCTTCCAATAAAAATCCGGGAGGGCGTATGACCACACCTCTGGATGTCGCCAGGGCCGTGGCTCTGTTGTGCCATGAGGGATCCCAGTGGATTTCAGGCAATGTAATCGGTGTAGATGGTGGAGAATTCATCGTGGATTGAAGGGGGGCTTGATCTACAATAAGGAGGATTATGATGTCAGGAATGAAATATTATTTCACATCAGAATCTGTAACAGAGGGTCATCCGGACAAGATCTGTGACCAGCTGTCCGATGCTGTCCTGGATGCCATAATTGCCCAGGACAAACACTGCCGTGTGGCATGTGAGGCCCTGGTGAAAACAGGCATGGTTGTGCTGGCAGGAGAGATCACCGCAAAGGCAAGGATAGATTTCCCCCAGGTTGTGAGGCAGACCATAAAGGAGATCGGCTATACAGACGCAAAGATGGGGTTTGACTATGAGACATGTGCCGTCATTGTGGCCATTGAGAAGCAGTCACCGGATATTGCCAGGGGTGTGAACAGAAGGCACAGGTTAAATCAGGGAGCAGGGGACCAGGGTCTCATGTTCGGCTATGCATGCGATGAAACCTCAGAGCTGATGCCCATGCCCATAACATTTGCCCACAGATTGACCCACAGGCTTGCAGAGGCTAGGAAGAAGGGAATCCTTGATTTTCTAAGGCCTGATGGGAAATCCCAGGTTACCGTAGAGTATGAAGATGGGACTGCACGAAGGGTGGAAGCGGTTGTTATCGCTGCTCAGCATTCTCCGGATGTTAAGAACTCCGTTCTCAAGGAAGGGATTATGGAAGAGGTAATAAAGAAAGTAATTCCAGCAAAATTTCTGGATAAGCAAACGAAGTATTTCATCAATGCAACTGGAAGGTTCGTGATCGGTGGGCCCCAGGGTGATTCGGGCGTCACGGGAAGAAAGATAATGGTGGATACATACGGAGGCATGGGAAGGCATGGGGGTGGATGCTTCTCCGGCAAGGATCCATCCAAGGTTGACAGGTCAGCGACCTACATGGCCAGGCATGTGGCCAAGAATATCGTTGCAGCAGGGCTGGCCAGGAGTGTTGAGGTTCAGCTCGCATACGCCATTGGTGTGGCAGAGCCTGTATCTGTCATGGTGGATACCCATGGGACAGGGATCGTTTCGGATGAGGAGATTTCAAGGGCAGTGAGGCAGTGTTTTGACATGAGGCCCTGGGCCATTATCCAGCATCTTTTGCTCTTGAGGCCCATCTATACAAAGACCGCATCCTACGGGCATTTTGGAAGGACTGAGGCGGAATTTACCTGGGAGAAGGCTGATGAAGCCTCTCTTCTCAGGAAGATAGCGCTGGGGTAAATCATTCAGGGGAGATGACCGATATGGACTTTGATATTAAAAACGAAAAACTGGCATCAAAGGGGAGACTCAGAACAGAATGGGCTGCAGAGAGCATGCCTGTGCTTAAGATCATCGCAGAACGGTTCCGTGAACAAAAACCCCTCAGGGGTCTCAGGGTCGCTGCCTGTCTCCATGTCACATCCGAGACTGCCAACTTGATGGAAGTTCTTAAGGCCGGTGGGGCTGATGTGTCCCTGTGCGCATCCAATCCCCTGTCAACCCAGGATGATGTTGCAGCCTCCATTGTGAAGCATACAAAGGTCCCTGTTTTTGCAATAAAAGGCGAAAACAGGAGCACATATTACCGCCACATCATTTCAGCCCTGAAGATAAGGCCCCATGTAACAATGGACGATGGAGCAGACCTTGTCTCTACCATACACTCTAAGAAAACAATTCTACTGAAAAGTGTGCTTGGAGGCACTGAGGAGACTACTACAGGGGTCATCCGCCTCAGGAGCATGGCTGATGGAGGGGTCCTCAAGTATCCCATCATCGCTGTCAACGATGCAGACTCCAAGCACCTCTTTGACAACCGCTACGGCACAGGCCAGTCCACGGTTGATGGGATTATACGGGCGACCAACAGATTGCTGGCTGGCTCTGTATTCGTTGTTGCAGGTTATGGGATGTGCGGGCGAGGCGTTGCCATGAGGGCGCGCGGCATGGGTGCCAGGGTAATAGTAACAGAGGTTGATCCACTTAAGGCCCTGGAGGCAGTGATGGACGGCTACGAAGTCATGCCCATCCGGGAAACGGTGAAGGTCGGAGATATCTTCTGCACACTCACCGGGGATGTCAATGTGATCTCACAAGGGGATTTCCTTGGGATGAAGGACGGTGCTATCGTGGCAAACTCAGGGCACTTCAATGTGGAGCTTGATCTTGAGAGGTTGAGAAGGATCACCAGGAAG
>Ga0315308_1000090_pt1 | contig 44176 bp, 52 predicted proteins | sample TDP3_MG_FD_203078 | JGI IMG/M metagenome (GOLD analysis project Ga0315308, IMG submission 203078) | Freshwater sediment microbial communities from Lake Towuti, South Sulawesi, Indonesia - TDP3 | ecosystem: Environmental > Aquatic > Freshwater > Lake > Sediment | place: Indonesia: South Sulawesi...
TTGGCTCGTTTGACCATTCTTTCTATGGTTTCAATGTTATGTTCTTTGTCACCGGCTCGGCAGGACATTTGTCCTAGCGCAACGGTAATTTCACGAGACATGCGTTATCTCTCCGCTTTGTTGTCTTATTTCAGCTTTTGAGTGAAAAAGTGTTTAGGAAGTCGTATAGGGAAGTCTGAAGTCTGTTCCTATTGTTCTGTATTCTACCTTCATGGTCAAGGGTGGCCGTCTCTTGTGCTCTCTCGATAGCCAACGCGTCTTGATTTGTTCTATAAGTTTCAAGGGCAAGTCTAGTTGTGTGGCAATCTCCTCTGGTGCCACAAAGTTTTCGAGTCCTAGCAAGATGAGGTCTAGGGTTTCGTATTTGAGACCTAGTTCTTGTTCGGCTAGTTGACCCGGCCAGAGTTGAGGAGATGGAGGCTTTCTGATGATTGCGTCTGGGACTCCAATGTACGCGGCTAGTTGTCTGACCTGTGTTTTGTATAGATCCATTAACGGTGAGATGTCTGCTGCGATGTCGCCCCATTTTGTGAAGTAGCCCATCATGGTCTCTGACTTGTCTGAGCTTCCCACGACTATTCTGTTCTGCTTGTTGGCGTAGTAATACAGCGTAATCATGCGCGCCCTTGCTTTGATGTTGCCTTTGCACAACTTGTCATCAGGGTCAAACTCGGGTATTGACCTGTAGTAGCCGTTGAGTATGTTGGTCATGTCTATTGTCTCTAATTTGAAGCGGAATTTCTCGGCAACCATCTTTGTGTGCTTTATATCGACAGGGCTATATGTTTCTTTCTCGGGGAGAGACAATGCCAAGACTTTATCGCCTCCCAGCGTCAGCGACGCTAGTGCCACGGCGGTTGAGCTATCTATTCCGCCCGACAGATTCAGCACCGCCCCTTTGGCATTAGTTTTTTTTACATAGTCTTTTATGAACCGCTTAAGACGTCGTGTAGTTAGCTTCGCGTCAAGCTTCAGGGCTTCTTTGGACAATATCATTGGTGATTCAACCTTCCAACTCAGCGTTGGGGTAGGTATGTGGAGAATCGCGCAAATATTTAAGTTGCGATTCGTATTGAAATCTGGTTCAGATTAGCTGGTTACTGATAACTGTCTGGAGGATTGATGTTGGGAAGAAGAAGAAGAAAGGTCGTGCGCATTCCGAAGAAGAGGCTACCTAGAGTCTTTACGTGTCCTAAATGTGGCAAAGAGGCTATTCGCGTTGGGCTCATCCGAAATGAGCAGCGTGCTGTTCTGCGTTGCGGAAATTGCGGGCTGAAGAGTGAATTACCTATGAAACCAGCGTACGGAGAGATTGACATCTATAGTCGGTTTATGGACAACTGGTACTCAGGGACTGCAGCGACCACAACTGCAACAACTACACCAAGCACACAAACTGGCACCACAAACGAGAGTCAGCAGACACAGCAACAGCAGGGCCAACAATGATTGGACGAGTTGAAAGATATCTAATGGACAGGCTTCAGCAAAATGGAGCGATTCACATCACTCTTCTTGACCCGGAGAAGACGAAACCTCAAATGGCTGCTAGGATAGCGAGTGAGGCTGAGAAGTACAAGACCGACGCTATCATGGTAGGCGGATCAACCGTCACATCAACGTCGCAGTTGGAAGAGAGCGTTAAAGCCATCAAGAGAGCGGTGAGAGTTCCGGTCATTCTTTTTCCAAACAACGTAACAGGCATCTGCCCGCATGCTGACGCCATATGGTTTATGTCCCTTCTCAATTCTGTTGATCCGTACTTCATTGTTGGTGCCCACGTTTTGGCTGCACCGCTCGTCAAGAAATTTGGGCTGGAACCAATTCCTATGGGCTACATAATTGTGGGCGAAGGTGGCGCCGCAAGTGTCATGGGCCGCGCCTTCCCCATTCCCTTCGACAAGCCTGAACTTGCGGCTGCACACGCCCTCGCTGCAGAGTACTTGGGGATGCACTTCGTGTACTTGGAAGCGGGATCTGGAGCGAAACTGTCGGTGCCTTCTGACATGGTTCGTATAGTAAAGAGCGTTATCAGTGTCCCGTTGGTTGTTGGAGGAGGCATAAGGAGTGGAGAGCAAGTGAAGGATATTGTGGCTGCGGGGGCTGACGCTGTAGTGACTGGTAATGTCACCGAAGACAACACAGGATCTGGATTTGAAGGTCTCATAGGAAATGTGAAGACCAGATAATGTTGGGTTGAATGCGCCATTTCGGAGGGACATTTTGAACATCGCGATGAGCAGGGAGTACCAAGGATACGCGTCTTCCCTCGAAAATCAACTGTTGGAACTCTATGATGTTGCTAAGGAAGCACGCGATAAGGCGCTGGACCCTGTTTCGGCGCCTGAGATTGTGATCGCCCATGATTTGGCGAGTCTGGTTGAAGGACTTGTTGGTCCGCGTCATGTGGCAGAGGAGATACGCCTTCTAAGCAGGACGATGCCTCGGGATGAGTTGGCGTTTAAGATAGCTGAAGAAATCGTGTACGGTAAGTTCGATCACAGGCATGCTCAAGAGGCAGCTGAACAGGCGATAAGGACAGCTCTGGCCATTTTAACTGAGGGAATTACTGCTGCCCCTCTTCAGGGCGTGGCGAAGGTTACGATTAAGGACAACTTTGACAAGTCGAAGTATTTGGCTGTTTACTTCGCGGGTCCAATTAGATCGGCCGGTGGAACAGAACAGGCGCTGACTCTAGTCGTGGCAGACTTCGTGCGCCGGCTATTGGGACTGGACCGTTACAAGCCGACACCTGAGGAAATAGCGCGGTTTATTGAGGAGTTGCGGCTTTTTGAGAGGTCGATTGGTCGTTTTCAATATAAGGTTTCGGATGAAGAGCTGAGGAAGGCTTTAGAGTCTCTTCCGGTCGAGGCTACGGGCATAGAATCTGACCCTTTTGAGGTTTCGTCCTTTCGGAATTTGCCTAGAATAGAGACGAATCGTGTTAGGGGCGGAGCCTTGCGGGTAGTCAACGATGGTGTGATCGGGAGGTCTACGAAGGCATGGACTGTAGTTGAAAAGCTTGGGATCGATGGATGGGGTTGGCTGAAGAGAATTAGGGAGATCAAGGAGAAGAGAACCGTAGGCTTCATGGAGGATGTCATTGCGGGCCGACCTGTGTTCTCTTTCCCCTCGCGAGCTGGCGGCTTTCGGCTTCGTTATGGAAGAGCCCGAAACACAGGTTTGTCAGCTTTGGGTGTGCATCCGGCCACTATGCTGGTTCTTCAACGGTTTTTGGCGGCTGGGACACAGCTTCGCGTTGAGGGGCCCGGAAAGGCAGGTGTGGTTCTTCCCGTGGATTCAATTGAAGCTCCTATTGTGCGGTTGAAAGACGGTTCAGTGCTTCGTGTGACACTTGAAAATTTCGAGTCCATCAAGGATCAGGTTGACAAAGTGTTGTTTCTGGGAGACCTTTTGGTGAGTTTCGGCGACTTTTTGTATACAAACAAGGCGCTGCAGCCTTCGGGTATCACTGAGGAATGGTGGACTCAAGAGCTTCGAACAAGAGTGCAGAAACAGTTCGATGGTGATGTAGAGAAGGCGGCTTCCAAGCTACAGCTATCTCCAACTGTCCTAAACAGCTTGATGAAAGGCGTTGTACCCGTCGAAATTGGCGGTTGTGAAGCTCTGCGCATTACGAATTGTCTCAGACTTCCGCTCCATCCCCGCTACACTTATTTCTGGGCTAGCATTTCCTCTGATGACGTTAACGAGCTGCGAAATTGGCTTCTTAACTCCAAGGTTGATGTTGAGGACGATACGGTTAGAAGGATAAGAGGAGAGGCGATAGATTCCATCAAAAGACGTCTGGAGAAGATCTGTGTTCCACATACTATTTCTGATAGCGAGATAACGATTGCCAGTGATGATGCACATGTCCTCGCAGCGTGTTTAGGCTGGAACAACCCGGATCTTGAGCGCGCGCCTTCAAAAAACGTATTCGCTTGGATTGAAGAGCTTTCCGGCGTTATTGTGAAAGAAAAGGCTCCAACACTTCTCGGCGCACGTATGGGTAGACCTGAAAAAGCCAAGCGAAGGGCAATGCGTCCGCTGGTTCACGGCTTATTTCCAGTTGGCTTGTCTGGCGGTTCGCAGCGCAACCTGATTTTGGCCATGGAGAAAGGCAAGATCGCTGTCGATTTGGTAAGGCGGCGGTGTCCAGTCTGTCGTGAGATAACTTTTAGACCAGTGTGCGACAGGTGCAAGGTGGAAACAGTTCTTGAGAGATTTTGTCCTCAGTGTAAACGTTCTGTCAAAGAAGGGAATTGCCCGTCTTGTGGTGCTCCTGCAAAGGGTTTTGAGAAGCAGACAGTTGACTTTAGGCAGTTGGTCACTGAGGCTTGCGAGAGACTGAGTGTGTCTCATCCGGACTTGGTGAAAGGAGTTAAGGGGCTTTCTAATGAAACAAAGACAGCTGAGATTTTGGAGAAGGGTATCCTTCGTGCTAGGCATGACCTGTCGGTTTACAAGGATGGCACGATAAGGTTTGATGCGACAAATGCGCCATTAACGCACTTTAAGCCAGTTGAGGTCAGCGTGCCTGTTGAGAAACTACGCGAACTCGGTTACACACACGATTACCGCGGTGAGCCTCTAACTCTGCCTGATCAGATTTGCGAGTTAAAGATCCAAGACGTTGTTATTCCCGCGGAATGCGCCGAATACTTCGTGGACTTGGCGAAATTCGTAGATGAATTGCTAGTGAGAGTGTATGGTCAATCCACCTACTATAACGTTGATCGTGTGGACGATTTGGTAGGCCACCTCGTGATTGGCTTGGCCCCGCATACATCAGCGGGAATACTGGGGAGGATCGTAGGCTTCACCAACTTGAACCTCTGCTACGCCCATCCGCTGTGGCATTCGGCGAAGCGTCGTGACTGTGATGGAGATGAGGACACGCTGATGTTGGCTCTTGACACACTTCTTAACTTTTCTAAGGTCTATTTACCAGCGCAGATTGGTGGAATAATGGATGCGCCTTTGTTCATTATTCCAGTTGTTAATCCGCTTGAGGTTCAGCGTCAGGCCCACGAGCTTGATGTGGCTTCGCTCTACCCTGCCGAATTCTACGAGAGGACTCTGGAACACGCTTCGCCTCGAGCTGTCACTGGCCTGATTGATCTGGTGGAACACCGATTGGGTTCTGAGGCTCAGTTTGAGGGCTTTGGCTTCACTGTGCCTGTTTCGGATGTCAACATGGGCAATCGGGAAAGCATGTACAAGAAGCTTGGTAAAATGACTGACAAGTTAACCAGTCAGTTGAGTTTGGCTGAAAAAATCGAGGCCGTTGACGCGAGGCGAGTTGCGTGGAAAGTGTTGACAACCCATTTCATGCGAGACATAGCTGGAAATCTCCGTGCCTTCTCAACTCAGGGATTCCGATGCAAGGGATGCAACAAAAAGTTTAGGCGGATGCCGCTGAAGGGCAAATGCCCCGAATGCGGAGGCAACCTAACATTGACCGTTTATCGGGGAGGCATTGAGAAATATCTGGAGGCAGCTGAGCATTTGATTCGCAAGTACAAGTTGCCGCCATACTATTCTCAGCGTCTAGAAATGGTGCGTGAGGAAATAGAGTCCTTGTTTGAGGGCGACAAGCCGAAGCAGGTGAGCTTAAAGGATTTTGTGTCCTGAAGGTGTGTGATTTGAAACCGGTTATTCATCCGAAAGCGTTTCTGTCGCGCAAGAGGAACGTGAAGCGTGGCTTGGTCGCAAGGACTCGCATACTGCAGGCTTTAGAGAAGCAAGATTCCAACATAAGAGGTATTACGGAGTTAAGTGGACTGAAATACAATGTTGTCGGTTATCATATGCGTCTGCTTGAAGCTGAACAAGTAGTTGGTCGGAAAGGCGACAAAAAACCTTATGTTTGGGGATTGACCGGGGCAGGACAACAACGTTTAGTCAATTCAAGCGAACAATGAATCCTCTTCAGCAATTTACGCTATGCGTGATGCGCCGATATGTCTACATTGCCAGTCGTTGTGGCAGCTGATGCATAGAGTTTCTTGAACCCTTTGTTTGACTCTCAAGATAGAATAGCATGCACAAACCTACGAGCAGGAGTCCAACCCAAATCGAACCGAAAGTTTGAGCTGGTCTTCTCCTTCTTTCTGTTTGAGTCATAGTTTTCCACCATTTCTTAAGCGTTTATCTGTGCCCTTGCGTAGAGAAGCGCCTTTCCCGGCTATGGTGAACGGTCGAGAGCGTGCATTAAATAGCCAGTTAAAGGTGTAATAGGATAATCCTGAGGCCGGTTTGAAGATGCGACGGAAGAGGCGGAATTCGAAACTAAAAAGTGAATCTCCTTGGAAGTCTTATGGGTGAATCGAAGTTTCGTTTATGTTGTTTTGGCGGCTGTCGGATTCAGCTTTATTCTAGTATTCTCGACTGTTCTCAAAAATCTGGGAATGTCAAGTTTCGAACAGTTGTTCTTTCGTTTGGGATTCGGCTTCCTCATCCTTTTTGCTGTCATGCTCGCACGGCGTAGACTGCATCTAGTCAAGAGAAAAGTTCTGCCGTTCTTCATGGTTATTGGTTGCACTTATGCTTTGTTTGGGCTGTCTGGGTTATCGGCTATTGCTTTTGGCACGCCTATTCCTGTGTCTGTGGCGTTGGTATACACTCAGCCCATTTTTACCGCTGTGATCTCACAAGCGACGGGAAAAGAGAAAGTGTCCGGTAGCAAGACAGCTGTCGTTCTTTTCGGTGTGGCTGGCGCCTTCCTCGTATCTGGAATACAGACAACAAATCCTCAGATTACGCCCGGCATAGTTTTCCCTATTCTTGCCGGTTTCTTCTATGCCATTTACCTGTGGTTGAAAAGGCAGGCACCCTCTGAATATGCGCCTTATCAGACCTTGTTTTACACTTTCATTTTCTCCATACCATTTCTTCTGCTCTTCTGGATAGTGTTCAGAAACTTCAGCGCGAACCAATTGTTCGTCGGAATCATCCTCCCAGACGGCTGGCAGTTGATCGTACTCTTTGCTTTTACCCTTTTCAGCACGGTGCTTCCATACGGGCTGCTAAACTACGTTAAAGTTGACGAGGTCTCACCGACCACTGAAGGTCTTCTTCTCTTAGGTGACCCTCTTCTCCACACGCTCTGGGCTACATTGCTCTTTAGGCAGTTCATCTCAGAGATACAATACCTAGGGGCAGCGGTAATCTTAGTTTCAGCCGCTCTGCACCTCAGGCTAAGCGCTAAAGCACTCAAGCATTGAATGCCAGTAGAAGAAGGCCTTAAAGGCCCATCACCTTCTTCTTTCACACGGTTTCAGCCACAACAAGACAACAGGCCCACAGCATAGTCGGATTCAGACATTGATTGAACATCTAAACTCAGATAGACAGGTGTTCTTTAGGTTGAGCAGTTGCAAGGACTTCGCTGGCATTTAGGGCATCTATCACTGTACTTGTTCAATGCTGCGTCCTCCAAATCCACATTGACCACATTGGCCAAGGAAGCTAACCAAGCAAGAACGTCCGCAAATTCATCCTGCAACGCTTTTTCTCCGCCTTTCTTCATTGCTTCGCGTAGCTCACCAACTTCTTCGACCAACCAGTCATACGTGCCCACGGCTCCACGCGCAGAATCTCGATGAAAATAAATTCGACGCAGCATAGCTTGAAATTCTCGAATGTGCAATTGCGAATCCCTCATTACCTGTAAGGATAGTTCAGTTGTTAAAAGCATGGTTTATTTCCTCTTCTCTTCAGTGGCAACCTTTAGCACAATGGCATGTGACAGGAAACAAGTAGAGAGAGGCAAAGGAAATGGTGAACAATGAAAGTCGATACAAGATCATTTACGAAACACGATGCCGCTCAAGTCCTCTCTATGCTTGAAACTACAGAGGAGCTACATGTTGGCAGACTAACATATTCTGAGAAAGCATATTAGATTAACCGTGAAAGGGCAGTTTGTCCCTTTTTCAAGATGTGGTGGACTATAGTTCCTTTACGTTCGAGATAGCTTGATATGAATCGGCGATGGCAGTATTTTGGAGTAGATTCCATACACATTATGCAGGTTCTTTTCTGAGCCGCTGTTTCGAGCAGTCTAGTGACTCCCTCTCTGAACAGCTTTGCCCGCATATATTTGTCATAGCCACCTCTTCTGTATCCTCCTAATTCCTTTCCTAACCAAACATATTCAATGCTTTGTTGAGGCAACCAACGTTCCATCTGCTCACGTTTGAAATGCTCTATTTTCGATGTTGGAAACCTGCGCACATCAACAAGAACTTCAATGCTGTGCTCTTTGAGCAACTCCAGAAACGTTTCTTTGGTTCTATTACTGTGCCCTACGGTCCATATCGTGAGCGAATCAACGGATTTTGAGGTACTTGTACGCTTCGGTGGCGTTTTCAAAGCAGAAGTGCACCTTTTGGTAGCCTTTTCTGAACTCTGCAACGTCTATCTTCACTTTCCCAGTGTCTTCCTTGTCGATGACCACTCTTTTTATGAACTCGGCAATCTCTTTCATCTCGTTTTCTTTCATTCCCAGCCTCGTAATCTCAGATGTTCCCAGTCTGATTCCTCCAGGGTTTGTGAAGTGTCGTCCCTCTTTGATGTCCCACGGTAGCAGATTTCTGTTGATGATAACGTTAGCTTCTTCCAACTGCTTCTCTAACGTGCCGCCATCTCCGAACTTGGTTATGTCAACGATTATCACATGGGACTCTGTGAAGCCCTTGTGTTCAGCCAAAACTTTGAAACCGTGTTCATACAGCGCCTGACCCAGCGCCTTGGAATTCTTCACGATCTGATGCACGTAGTCTTTGCCAAACTCAAGCATCTCAGCGCAGGCAACTGTAACTCCAGCCAAAGCGTGCAAGTGATGATTACTCACCATCCCTGGAAATGCAGCTCGCTTAATCTTGTCAGCGTGTTTGTCCCATGAAAGCACTCCTCCATGCTGGGGACCAAAGAAAGTCTTATGCGTGCTCATCGAAACAATGTCAGCTCCCTCGCGCAGTGGATCCTGGAAAACGCCGCCTCCAATCAATCCGGCCACGTGTGCAGCGTCGTAACCCACAGTTCCTCCAACTTCATGAATAAGCGGGGTCAACTCCTTCACAGGATGCGGAAACGGAAAAACACTGCCGCCAAACATCACCAGTTTGGGAGCCTTACCCTGTTTTGCCAGCTTCGCGATCTTGTCCTTAGCTCTGTCAACATCGATGTTCATCTCCTCATAGTCCAAGGGCAGATACTCAACGACCAAACCGTGCACAGCGCCCGCTGTCCCACCCAACTCCTTCTTACCCATGGTTATGTGACCACCGCTGGGTATAGACAAAGCCAACATAACATCACCGGGCTCTGTGAAAGCTGTGTATACAACCAGGTTAGCAACCACACCAGAAATCGGGCGAACGTCCACAAACTCAGCTTTGAATAAACGCTTCATCAGATCAATGCACAGGAATTCAACTTGGTCAATGTAAACGCAGCCAGCATAGACGCGTTCACCCGGCCAACCCTCAGCATAGCGGTTTCCGAAATCGCTCAGCAACGCCTCACGCACAGCTGGACTCGGCACGTTTTCACTGGCAATCAGCGGAACAGATTCCATGAACCACTTGTGATGCTGCTGCAGCAGCTCAAACGTTCTATCATAAGACTCCCGAACCGACGGCACATCAACACCTCTTGGATATTGCCTATATCACGAACAAAAGGAAAGATAAAACTTTGGAGAGACGCAACGTTAATTAGCAAATAGTAGCCTTGTATGAGACAAATGATTCAAAAAAGGGATTATGATTGAGCCGGAGCCGAAGAGAAAAGAGGCGTGAAAGAAGCGCCCCAATGCCTGCCGCCAGCGCCGGTCTGCTCCGTTTCTTTGAGGAAGAAACTCAGGGCATCAAGATACGTCCCGAGCTAGTCGTGGTGCTCGCCGTTGCGCTAATAATAGCCGCCGTTCTAGGCAGAGTATTCCTGCCCGTATGAAGCCGCTACCATCTGGAAACGAAAATAATCTTATGTTTTCCGTCCTGATAAACCAGCCTTTGTGCGGGAACAACGTTGACACGGATAACTCCTTTCACTCTTTCACCGACCAAGCGCGCACCGCCCCCTAACATTCAGCTGAAAATTGTTACTTGCTTTTGTGCACGACCTCAAGCCGCTGGATATTTCTTACATTAACGAAGATCTCGCTTCGATTTTCTTTACTCACGACTTGGGGAAAAGGTTGTGCAATAGTCGACCGAAGAATAACAGCGTCGGCGTTGGAGAGCCAAATCCCGGGCGGATCATGCGTCACCGCAGTTAGAACGCCTTCGTAACCGTACTGCGGGTCAACTATAACTAGAACCCTGTGCCCCACGTTTTTTTCGAGCATATAAAATACAGTTGGGGGCAGACTTTCCGACATAGGAACCAGCAGAATAACTCTGGCAGCTTCTCAGATAAAACTCTATCTCACGGACACCTCAGAACAGTAGCCCTACACAAGGCCGAGAGAGTAGGACTATGAAGCTTTGGAGTGCCTTTACTAATCAATATCGAAACTACGAACCGGAACTTGCATGAAAGAGTGCAAAAGCATATTGAGACTCTGGCGAGCGTCTAGCAAACTTTTTGAATCTCCTAGATGGATTGATTAAAGCCTAACAGGAGCGTGAGCATTGGCTGCAAATAACTCGATGAACGACTATATCGGCAGGGCAGTTAAAAGCTACTCGTCTCTCTTCAAGTTGCCATCGCATCGAACCCTGCTGATTGGGCTGTTAGCCACATGCGTGTTCAGTGGGACTCTGATAGCCCGAGTCTTGCAGCCCTCACAATATGACTGGTTAAGATTGGGGGCATTATTGGGCTTGATTCTTTTCGGGTTAGCCATGTTATCTGATGCCTTGGTTCATTATGCTGTCTTGAGAACTGATCCCGTCTTCAACTTCAGAAGATGTTCAGCCTTGTCATTCTACTCTCTTTTAGCCTGGCTCTTCTTCATCGTTCTCGGCGTAGCCCTCAACCTTTTCTACTCTGGTATTTGGTTCAAGATGCTTCTTATCGGTTTCTGCGTCGCGTTCTCCCTTCGTCTCCTCGTGTTCTCTACCGTCTCGTTCGCAGGGATCTGGAGAGTAGCTGCTCTTTCGCTTTTGTTGCCTGTTCTCTACATCTTACCTCTGGTATATATTGCATCCTTCCTTGGATCACTTTCTCTGGATGCTTCAGCTCTTGCCTTCACATTTCTCTCCGTCATTGTCACAGCAACAGCCATGTTCGGATTCGTGCTCTCGATAGACCACGTTGGCTTAGACGTCCTAGGAGTTGGGTCATTCTCCCTTCTGAAAGCCTTCATGGCAACATGGACCGAAGATCAGAACGCGCCCTTTGAGACCCTTTTCGAAAAGTGGAGTCAAGAACGCGACATAAAACTGTCGGCCTTGTTGTTTAGAAACCTTGGGGGCAAGATGAAAGCCATAGTTGTTGTTCCAGCTGTGCACCCTGGGCCGTTCAAAAACGTTGGCAGCAGCGCGTTGCCGTCCGCGATTCAGAAAGCTCTGGAACGCAAATTTTCTGACTGCGTGATCATGGTGCCCCATGGATTGTCTGGGCACGACCTTGACCTAGCTGATCAAACTCAGAATCACCTGATCATTGACCGAATTCTTAGACTGACTGAAACGTCTGATTTTGAGGCCTCCGCGAACAGGTTTCTTCGTGTTAAGAGCAACGGGGCTAGCTCCGCTTGCCAAGTTTTCAACAACTGTGCCTTCTTGGCTCTTACCTTGGCGCCTGAGACCATGGAGGATCTCCCTGCCGAACTGAACACGTTTATCATCGCTACATCTAGGGAGAAGGGTTTCCAAGACGCCATCGCTGTCGACGCCCACAACAGCATTCAAGGCCCATTCAAGATTGACCACGCCATAGAGCCACTAAAAAAGGCTGTTTTGACAAGCCTTGATAGAGCCTCTGAGCAAAAATCTGCAAAACTTCAAGCGGGTGCCGCAAAATTGGTTCCCAAAGAGTTCAGTTTGGGGGAGGGCATTGGTTCAGGAGGCATAACAGCACTTGTTGTAAGAGTTGCCGAGCAAACAGCTGTTTACATAACGATTGATGGCAACAATATGGTGTCGGGACTGCGTGAGAGAATCCTTGCAGCGCTTTCAGAAATGGGCGTGAATGATGGCGAAGTCTTTACCACAGACACCCATGAAGTAAACGCGGTTGTTCTCAACGCTCGGGGCTATCATCCGGTGGGTGAAGCCGTTGACCAAGAGACGCTCTTGAAATATGTTAGGGTGGTTACTGCTGATGCGTTGGCGAATCTTGAAGAGGCTGAGGTCGCGTGGCGTGTAGATACTGTTTCAGGAGTCAGGGTGATAGGTGAAAGGCAGATTGAAGCCATGTGCACATTGTTGGACAAAGCTATGAAAAGAGCAAAGAAGTTGGCATTGTCTGTTTTCCCAGGCGCGGGCGTTATCTTGACTGTTCTGCTTCTGCTGCTCTAGCTCATGATTATAGTCCTGTTACCATGTCTGAGATTCTCTTGAGGGCCTTTTCTATGTTTTGTACTGAGTTTGCGAACGATAGTCGCAGGTAGCCCTCCCCGTATGCTCCGAAGGATGTTCCAGGCAAGACTGCCACTCCGGCTTTTTGCAAGGTGATGTCTGAGAGAGTCTTGGATTTCATCCTCAGGCTTTTTGTGTTGGGGAAGACGTAGAAAGCTCCCCGCGGCTTCTTGCACGTTATTCCCTTGATCTTGTTTAGTCCTGACACGATGACTTCCCGTCTTCGTTGAAATTCATCAACCATTTTTTTGGGTTCGCCCTGTGGGCCTCTCAGGGCTTCAACTCCAGCCATTTGCGTGAACGCAGACGTGCATGAGTTGGAGTTTATCATGAGTTGCGTTACTTTTTGAGCCAAGTCCTTTCTCATGGCAGCGTATCCGAGGCGCCAGCCGGTCATTGCGTAGGTTTTGGAGAAGCCGTCCATCAGTATTGTCTTTTCCTTCATGCTTGGCAATGAGGCGATGCTGAGGTGCTTGCCTTCGTAGATGATCCGAGAATAAACTTCATCTGATAGCACGAGGACGTCGTCTCTGCCTTTCAGCCTGTCAGCGATGACTTCTAGGTTGTCTTTTGTGAGCATTCCACCAGTGGGGTTCTCTGGCGAGTTGAGGATTATCATTTTCGTCTTTCTGGTTATCTTTTCGGCCGTATCCTCGTTGTCTATGCTGAAGTTGTTCTCTTCCTTCAGCGGCATGGGCACTGGTTTGGCTCCGACGAAGTTTGCCATCGACTCGTATATGGGAAAACCCGGGTTTGGATACATGATCTCGTCTCCGGGTTCAACACACGCCAGAATACTGAAGAAGATGATCGGTTTGGCTCCTGGAGTGACAACAACTTCTTCTGGGTCAACGTCGATGCCTCTGCTTTGAGAAAGATATTCGGCGATGGCATTTCGCAACTCCGGAATTCCAGCTGCTGGAACATAGTGTGTGTAACCAGATTTCATTGCCTTGATCGCTGCTTCCTTGATGTTGTTCGGCGTGTCAAAATCGGGTTCCCCGATTTCTAAGTGAACTATCTCGCGGCCTTCTTTCTCCAGCGCCTTGGCTTTGGCTAACACCTCAAAAGCGGTTTCGGTGCCAAGTACATCCATTCTTTTGGCGAATAAACGGGGCAAGTTTGCTCACCTACCAGAAGCGACTGTAGAGGTCGATTAATATATTTAACGTTTAACTTCGTAACACTGAGCATCGCAAGCAGTTTTGGCTGCTTTTTCAATAATCTTCGCCCAAGGCTCGCCGGTCCGAGCCTGCACCTCAACTCTCACTGCGTTGGGTCCTGGACCGCCAGCGACAGGTATCTGTTCGCCCCAAGGTCCACCCTTCGTGGGACAATAAGCCGTGAACTTGTTATGGTCGCTCTTAACGTAAACAATCGGGCAGCATCTGTTTCCCCAGACTTCCTTGGCGCTACGAGCTGCTTGTTCTTGAACGCGTTCCGATGTATAATACGAGCATTTCTCCTTGGCTGCCAGCGAACACTCCGTGTCCACGTAAAAAACAAGTTTCCTCTGAGCTTTTGGCAAATGGGTTTACCCATACGATTCTCCGCTGTTCGCTGTATTAAAGATGTTTACGTTGTTAAGTTTCTTTGGAGAAGATCTCGGCTTGTATTTAAGGCTGAGTTTCATGATCTAATGTGTGGCAATCCGTGGAAAAGGGGGCATTTTGTACTCTAGCTTCACTTCTTTGCCTTTACGACATCTGGGTTGACCAGGTTCGGCGGTGTTCTGCCTTCAAAGAATGCCACAAGGTTTTCGGCGACCATTTCCGCCATCTTTGAACGAGTTTCGTAGCTGGCGCTTGAGATGTGCGGTGCAACGACTATATTGTCTAGGTTCAACAGAGGGTTCGTTACTGGCGTAGGCTCCTGTTCAAACACGTCCAAAGCTGCCCCGGCGATCCATCCTTCCTTTAGTGCTTTGTACAATGCTGTCTCATCAACTATCGGTCCGCGTGCATTGTTGATGAGGTAAGCTGTCTTCTTCATGCTCTTCAATCTGTTTTCATTCACTAGGTGGTGGGTTTCTTTGGTCAACGGTGTGTTGATGGTTATGAAGTCGGCTGTTTTGAAGATTTGCTCGAGTTCGGTGAAGTATATATCGTATTCCTTCTCGAAGTCGGGTCGTCTTATAATGTCGTAGTAGAGTACTTTCATGTCGAAGCCTTTGGCTCTCTTTGCTATGGCGCAGCCTATTCGGCCAAGGCCAACAATGCCAAGCGTGGCTCCGTACACGTCCCTGCCCTGCATCATCATTGGGTGCCAGCCTGCCTGCCATCGACCGGTACGAACGTACTTGTCAGCCTCAACTACTCTTCGCGCCACAGCCATTAAGAGCGTCCAGGCGAAGTCAGCTGTTGTTTCAGTGAGCACGCCTGGTGTATTGGTCACGTAGATGCCTCTTCTTGTGGCCTCTGTGACATCGATGTTATCGAAGCCAACCGCCATCTGGGCGATGATTTTGAGTCTTGGTGCAGCGTCGAAGACTTCTGCATCTATCTTGTCCGACAGGAGTGTTGCCAGCGCGTCGACTTTGGCTGCCTTCTCGATTATGGTCTTCTTGAGTGGAGGTGCATAATTGGGCCACACTTCGGCGTCAAATCTCTCTTTGATGATGCGGAGTCCTCGTTCCGGCATTTCTCGGGTCACATACACCTTGGGTTTCGGCATGTTGCATCATTCCTCTGGACTGTGAAGTGCCGCTGTGTATAAACGCGCAAACTTATTACGTTTGCCATTCCATCATAAATGGTTTAGCGCAAATAAATGATGCAAAAGGCAACATGCAATGGTTAAGATAAAGAACACCGCGCAGTTGCTGAAGAACGCTGCTTCGTCCCTTGATCGAAAAGCTAGAGAATTGGCAATAAAGGCTCTCGGCGCAGCGTTGGAGGCTGTGGACCCTGAAGCCATAATCAAATCGAAGGTCAAGGTTAAGGGCAGCATGCTAAAGATCGCAGACCTCTCTTTCAACCTCAAGGGTTTCGAAAACATCTATGTTGTGGGTGGCGGTAAAGCCAGCGGATGCATGGCTATGGCTCTGGAAGAGGTGGTAGGAGACTGGGTGAAGGAAGGAGCAGTGAACGTGCCATACGCCTGCCCGCAGTATCCAACTCAGAAAGTGAAGCTTCAGCGTGCCAACCATCCGATCCCCGACTTGGCAGGTGTTAAAGGTGCGCGTCACATGCTGGATTTGGCGAGTCAGGCCAAAGAACACGATTTAGTCATCAGTGTGATTTCAGGTGGTGGCTCAAGCCTGATGCCTCAACCAGCTAAAGGCGTGTCTTTACAGGACAAGGGAAAGATAACCGATGCGTTACTGAAGTCTGGGGCCACAATCAGAGAGATCAACACAGTGCGCAAGCACATATCGGGGTTGAAGGGTGGTTGGCTTGCAGAGAAGGCTTACCCCGCCACTGTTGTGAACCTCATTCTGTCAGATGTTGTGGGCGACCCATTAGATTCCATTGCCTCGGGTCCAACCGTCCCGGATCCTACAACATTCCAAGACGCAATCGAGATTCTGCAGCACCACAAGCTCTGGCGTGAAGCTCCTGCGTCTGTGAAGAAGATGTTGCTAGACGGCGGGAAAGGTCTTGTTCCTGAGACTCCAAAGCCTGGAGACAAGGTCTTCGATAAGGTTCACAATATAGTTATAGGAAACACTATGACAGCGACCACAGCAGCCTACAAAAGCCTCAAAAAAGCTGGGTTCAACAGCCTGCTGCTAACATCATGCCTTGAGGGACAAGCCAGAGACGTAGGCACCATGTTTGCTTTGATGGCTAACGAAGTTGTCAAGTCTGGACACCCTGTTCCAAAACCAGCGGCCGTAGTAGCAGGAGGCGAAACCACAGTTACGGTGGTTGGAAAAGGGAAGGGAGGGAGAAACCAGGAGATCGCACTGGGCGCAGCTCTGAAGATCGGAGAAACCGATGGTGTTGTCGTTGCCTCATTGAGCACTGACGGCGTGGATGGACCAACCGACGCTGCTGGAGCCATAGCCGATGGAAAAACGCTGCTCAGAGCCCACGACTTGAAGCTAGACCCCAGAAGATTTCTGGCAGAGAACGATTCCTACACATTTTTTTCCAAGCTTGAAGACCTGATCTTCACTGGACCTACTGGAACTAATGTCTGTGACGTTTCGATTGTCCTAGTTCTGTAGCATTACGATGCTTTCAGTTAGCACACAGCTTCAAGATTCGGTTCCAGCTGGCGTCTACGTTCTGCTGAATCTCGCCGATTACATCCTTTCTGTACGTCGGCTTGAACAAGTGGCTGAATCTGCCCTGCAGCTTAAGAAACTCCTCAACCGGTTTGGGCTTTGAAACATTGAAGTTCAGCTTATATTTGCCTTTTTCACACTCGTAGATTGGGAAGTATCGGGTCTCCACCGCAAGCTTGACCATTTCGATGCTGCGGGCTGACTCGTGTCTCCAACCCAAGGGGCAAGGAGATAAAACATCGATGACCGCGGGGCCATTTACCTCTATTCCCTTGCGCACTTTAGTTATGTAGTCGTTCCAGTAGGCAGGCGAAGCCGTGGCGGCGTACTCGATTCCATGGGCTGCGCAGATGCCGATGAGGTCTTTTTTCCATTCCGGCTTACCTGGGATGACACTGCCCGCTGGGCTAGTGGTTGTATCAGCTCCGTGCGGCGTCGACCCTGACCTCTGAATGCCCGTGTTCATGTAAGCCTCATTGTCGATGCATATGTACAGGAAGTCGTGTCCTCTTTCAAGTGCGCCACTTAAGGCCTGAATGCCAATGTCGTATGTTCCGCCGTCTCCAGCCATTGCTATAACATCAACATGCCCATTGTCAACCCCTCTCCTAGCTATGGCTTTGTACGCTTCGACAACGCCTGACGCTACGGCGGCTGCGTTTTCAAAAGCTACGTGAGCCCATGGCAGACGCCAAGCCGTGTATGGATAAATGGTCGAGGCAACCTCTGAGCATCCAGTGGCAGCCACGATCACAGTCGGTCCTCTCAACGCCTTCATGGTCATGCGGTTGATTGTGCCTTCTCCGCAGCCTGCGCAGAGTCTGTGTCCTGAAGCGAATACTTCGTCTGTTGTCAATTCTCTCAGTGCAACCATTACTCACGCACCCCCAAGAACATGGTCTCTTCCTTTACTGCTCCTGTTTCGGCTGTTTCCAACGCACCGTTGAAGACGAGTTCGATGTCTGAGGGCTGAATGTCTCTTCCCCCCAGCCCGTAGATCACGTTGAAGATTTTCGGTTTCCGCTCAAGTGCATGCAGAGCTGAAACCACATCGGAGCAGAGCGCACCGTATGGTGCACCAGGACTAACGGCTCTATCAAACACCGCCACTGCCTTGACATTCCTAAGCGCGGCGCTCAACTCCTCTGCTGGAAACGGTCTGTAGAGCCACAGTTTTAAGACGCCGACTTTCTTTCCTTCTGCACGCATCTTGCGCGCCACATCGCGGGCTGTTCCAGCAGTGCTGCCCAGGCAGACAACTGCTGCATCTGCGTCTTCCAGTCCATAGGTTTCGAAGACTCCATAACTTCTCCCGGAAACATCCCTGTACTCTCTGGACACTTTATCAAGGACGAGAACGACGTTGCGCATTGCTTCAGTCTGCTGCCGCTTAAACTCGAAGTAGTAGTCGGTGAAGCAGAGGGCGCCAATCGTCAGGGGATTCCTTGGATCCAGCGTGAAAATAGGCATCCTTGTTGACAGGAATTGGCTCACGACGGCGTCGTCGAGAACATCGACTCCTTCCATGCAGTGAGTTATGATGAAGCCGTCGAGGTTGACAGCCACAGGAAGCTGGACGCCTTTGTCCTCAGCTATCTTAAAGGCTTGAATCGTCCAATCGTACGCTTCCTGAGGGTTTTCAACATAAACTTGAATCCATCCCGAGTCTCGGGAGCCCATCATGTCTGAGTGGTCTCCGTGAATGTTGATCGGCGCTGAAAGAGCCCTGTTTGCCACGCCCATAACGATGGGGCAACGCAGACCTGACGCGATGTAGAGCATTTCGTGCATGAGGGCTAGTCCTTGGCTTGATGTGGCAGTGAAAACTCTCGCCCCAGTTAAGCTTGATCCAACACAAGCGGACAGAGCAGAGTGCTCCGATTCTACGCAGACGTATGCAGTGTGCACTTCTCCGTCAGCCACGTACTTGCTGAATCTTTCCACTATGATGGTTTGAGGAGTAATTGGATACGCAGCGACAATGTCCACCTTGCTTTGTTTAGCCGCGTGGGCAACAGCTTCGTCGCCAGTCATACCAACAATCGTCATTTCTGTTCCGCCACCATTTTGATTGCGTCTTTGGGACATTCGTGTGCGCATATCCCGCAGCCCTTGCAATAGTCGTAGTTGATTTCAACCCATTTTTCCTGTCTGACTATGGCGCTATCAGGACAGTATATCCAACAGAGCAGACAGTTCACGCATTTTTCTTTCTCAACCAATGGTCTGAAGGCTCTCCAGTCACCGGTCTTATACTTCAGTGAGGAACCAGGCTCGAGAACAACTGCTCCTATCGGCAAAGACTTCCACCCCGGTTTTTCGTTAGAACTCAGTTTCCAGTGACCTCCTCGTATGCTTTTTTCATGGCATCCACGTTTCTTTCGCCAAGCGTGCCTGGGAATCGTTCTCTGACGACCTTCGCGGCTGATTCGAAAGACGTTACTGGCGCAACCTTGATCAGCGCACCTAGCATGGCCGTGTTGTATATGGGTCGACCCAGAGTGTCAAGCGCGATTCTGCTGGCATTAACCGCGTAGACGCGTGCATCATTGATTGAAAGAATCTTCTTCAGGTCTTCAGGAGTGCGCTCACTGTTGGCAACCAGTATTCCGTTTTGAGTCAGTCCAGATGCGACACTGGCGTTTAGAAGCGTCGGGTCAACAACCACGACTATGTTGGGGTTGTAGATTTGACTGTGAATGCTTATGGATTCATCTGAGATTCTTGTGAATCCTCGAACCGGTGCGCCTGACCGTTCAGGACCAAACTCTGGAAAAGATTGAACATATTTTCTGTCTAGGAGAGCAGCGTCTGCAAGCAGGCGACTAACGCTGACTATGCCTTGTCCGCCTCTGCCATGCCATCGGATTTCCATCAACATTTGGCTTAACATCCGTGCGGGAAAGTCAAGAGAACTGCGCACAATGGTATAAGGCTTTCCCGCGCCGTCTTTGAAAGTGTCTGTGTAGCAGCCTACGTCAAAACCATGTAGAGGTTGTGGAGAGAGTAAAGACTAATATGGAGAACCCATTGTTCTCTAGTTCTAAGCCCGGAGCAAGATGAACGTGATGATAGAAATACGTATTCACGGACGCGGCGGTCAAGGTGGTGTAACGGCTGCAGAACTGCTTGCTCGCGCAGCTTTTAAGGAAGGCAAATGGGTGCAGGCCATTCCCTTCTTTGGCGCCGAACGCAGAGGGGCTCCAGTTAAAGCGTTTGCTCGCATTTCTGATGACCCGATTCTTATTCGAAGCCAAGTCTACAATCCAGATTACGTGGTAGTATTGGATTCTACGCTCTTGGATCTCGTCGATGTCACTGAAGGCCTAAAAAAAGACGGCATAGTCATAATCAACACCAATAGAAAACCAAATGGGATAAAGCTCAGGCAAGGACGTTTAGCGACCGTAGATGCAACAGCAATAGCCTTGGAGCTGGAGCTTCTTGTCGCTGGGCTTCCCGTATTGAACACAATAATGCTAGGCGCGTTCGCAAGGGCTACAGAAGAGATAAAGTTGGACAGTGTGCTCGAGGTCATACGGCAAGAGTGGAAAGGAGCAGCAGGTGAAAAGAACGCCAAAGGCGCGTACCTAGCCTATGCGAGATTGGTCAAGAACTGGTAAGAGCAAAGCCGTCATGTGTCGCCACATGATAAAATAAGCTTTCTCAACATATGCGAAATACTTTAACCTTTGACTTGATACTTACTCTACTCTTCACGCGGTGTCCATGATGGCAAAGGCTCCTAAGAAAATGAGAGATATGCCACTAACGCCTCTATCAATTCCTTGCGTGGCAAGCACCGGAAAAACTGGTTCTTGGAGGACATTTCGACCGATCATAAACTTGGAAAAATGCACAAAATGCCAAATCTGTTGGATCTATTGCCCCGAGGCATGCATCGAACTCAACGAGAAAAACCAGCCAAGAATCAACTACGACTATTGTAAAGGCTGTGGAATATGCGCACACGAATGCCCTCTGAAAATCATCACGATGGAAAGGGAGGAAGAGGCTCAATGACTCAGGTAATCGTGGAAACTGGAAACCGTATAGCTGGATTCGCAAGCAGGGCTGCAAGAGCAGATGTCATAGCGGCATACCCAATCACGCCTCAGACAACCGTGGTTGAGCAAATCGCAGAGCTTGTTGAAGGAGGCCAGATGGACGCCAAATACATCCGCGTTGAGTCTGAACACAGCGCCATGGCAGCGTGCATAGGAGCAGCAGTAGGCGGGGCACGCACATTCACGGCAACATCAGCCCACGGATTAGCCTTGATGCACGAGATGCTTCACTGGGCGTCAGCAGCGCGACTGCCGATAGTCATGGCGGTGGTGAATCGTGCTATGGGACCGCCGTGGAACATTTGGGCAGACTTCAGCGATTCTTTGTCCCAGCGCGATACAGGTTGGATTCAGTTTTACTGTGCCGACAACCAAGAGATCTTTGACACAATCATTCAAGCATACAAACTGTGCGAGGACAAGCGTGTTTTTATGCCAGCTATGGTCTGCTTCGAAGGCTTCATTCTGTCCCACACTTCAATGCCCGTGAAGATTCCAGATCAGAAGGACATAGACGATTTCCTCCCATCTTACAATCCGCCCTGGCTGCTTGACGTCGACAATCCGATAACGCACGGCAACATAGTCTACCCTGAGTGGTACATGGAGTTCAGATACTTCATGTACGAGGCAATGGAAAATGCTAAGAAGCTTATCCCTGAAATCGACAGAGAATATGGAAGGCGGTTCGGCTTTGAATACGGAGGGCACGTGGAGAAATACAAGTGCGAAGACGCTGAGCTGATCATTCTATCTATGGGAACGATAGGAAGCGAAGCAAAACTGGCTGTTGACAGTCTAAGAAAGCAAGGACACAAAGTCGGCGCCGCCCGGGTGCGAGTCTTCAGACCCTTCCCAAAAGACGAGATAGAAAACATCGTCGGTAATGCGCAAATGCTGACCGTAATCGACCGTCAGATCTCCTATGGCATGGAAGGTCCGCTTCACACTGAAGTTAAAGCCTCACTGTACTCGCGACAAGACTCTCCACTGGTTTCAGGCTTTATAGCGGGCTTGGGCGGTCGCGACGTTACAGCTTTAGACATTGAGCACATGGTCAAGAAATCATTCCAGAATCTTGAAGTCGGAAAGGTTGAGAAAGAGGTTGAATGGATCGGCTTAAGAGAGTGAGCGCAATGACTACATTGAAAGAACTGCCAAAAGACGAATACTTCCTCACGGGACATGCGGCATGCGCTGGCTGTGGAGCCGTTATAGCCATAAGATTGGCTCAAAAGGCTCTCGGGCCTCGAACGGTGTTCGTTATTCCGGCCTGCTGCTCGTCCGTGCTTCAGAGCGCCTTTCCTTTCACAGCGTTCGCTACGCCATGCTTAAACATCGCGTTTGAGGCGGCCGCTGCGGCAGCGTCAGGCGTGGTTGCTGCGTATGAGGCGCGAGGTTTGAAGGACGTTACTGTGTTGGCTTGGGCTGGAGACGGCGGAACGGTCGACATCGGCCTTCAGGCTCTTTCAGGGGCGGCTGAAAGGGGCACCAACTTCATCTATGTTTGCTACGACAACGAAGCGTATGGAAACACTGGCTTTCAGAGAAGCGGCTCCTCACCCTACGGCTCCAGAACAACAACCACTCCAACGGGCAAGAAGGAGCACAAGAAGGATGTTCCTATGATAATGGCAGCTCATGGAATCCCCTATGTAGCCACAGCCTGCGTCTCATATCCCATGGACTTCGTATCCAAGCTGAAGAAGGCTAAAGAATTAACAGGTACAAAGTACCTTCAGATATTGACCCCCTGCCCGCCAGGCTGGCGCTACTCAACTGAAAAAACCGTGGAACTGGGTCGACTCGCCGTGCAAACAGGCATCTGGGCACTTTTTGAATTTGAACGCGGTGAGTTTAAGCTGAATCCTCCAAGCAGTGGACTCGTAGATAAGACTAAGCGTAAACCACTAGAGGAATACCTCAGGCTTCAAGGGCGCTTCGGCGCAATGACCCCAGAAGACATTGATGAGCTGAAACGCAAAATTGACGAGACGTGGGAAAACTATAAGAAGCTACAGCTAAGAGTATAAAGGCACTTACATAGCGGAGATTGAACACTGGGGTAGCAAACATGGCAGAAGAGAAACCAAAGGAGATGCCGCTAAAAGAAGAAATGCCAAAAAAAGAGGGACCGAGGAAAGAAGCAAACGTTGTTTTCATCGGCAAAAAACCAGTCATGAACTACGTAATTGCCTGCCTCACCTTCTTCAACTCAGGAGGAAGCGAGGTGTGCATCAAGGCAAGAGGAAGAGCAATCAGCAGAGCCGTAGATACAGTGGAGGTGCTTCGGAGATCATTTCTCAAGAACGTGTCAATCAAGGGAATTACGATAGGCACGGAGGAAGTGTCTAGGGAAGAGGGTCGAAGATCCAACGTTTCCATAATGGAAATAACACTGGTGAAACAGGAATCCAAATAGACGAGTCCTCGTACTCCATTCTGCGTTTTCTTCCTTTATGAGAAGTTGCTCTCGGTCACCCACAGAAACACCTATAAAACCAACCTCTTCTATTGGGTTACTCCTTCGAGGCGAGAGGAGCATGACTGACTACCCAAAGATTCGTGTTGTGCCCCCAGGACCAAAGGCGCGGGAACTTGTCAAGAGAGACGAACGAGTTATTTCACAGTCGTTTGTGCGGTTCTATCCGCTTGCCATCGAGGGTGGAAGCAGCTGCATTTTGCGTGATGTTGATGGAAACGAATACATCGACTTCAACTCTGGGCTTGTCTGCCTAAACGTTGGGCACAATCACCCTAAGGTTGTTGACGCTATCAAGAAGCAGTGTGACCGCTATCTCCATTATTCAATCACAGACTTCCTCTATCGAGAAGTCGTGGATTTGGGCGAAAAGCTTAACCAGATTACACCCGGAGCGTGGGAGAAAAAAGTCTTTTTTGGGAACAGCGGCGCCGAGTCTATTGAGGGCGCAGCCAAGCTTACGCGATGGCACACAAGACGACAGTTGTTCATTGCCTTCATCGGTGCTTTCCACGGTCGAACTTTAGGCGCTGTCTCTTTTACAGCCAGCAAGCCAATTCAACGCAGACATTTCTTTCCGTTGGTGCCAGGTGTGACGCACGTGCCCTATCCCTATTGCTACCGCTGTCCATACAACTTGACCTATCCCGACTGTGACTACTGGTGTGTAGACTTCATCGATCAGCATGTTTTGCAGAAGTATGTTCCGCCTGAAGACGTTGCAGCCTTCGTTTTCGAACCGATTCAAGGTGAGGGCGGCTACGTTGTACCTCCACCAGAATTCTTTCAGAGGCTGAAGAAGATTGCAGACAAATATGGCATATTGATGATCGATGACGAGGTTCAGGCTGGCATGGGTAGAACTGGCAAGTGGTGCGCTGTAGAAAACTGGAAAATAGAGCCCGACGTGGTCTGTTTAGCCAAGTCTTTAGCTTCAGGCTTGCCACTGAGCGCCATCGTGTCCAGAGCCAAGGTCATGGATTGGGAGGGCGGGACACACGCGTCTACGTTCGGCGGAAACCCTGTGGCATGCGCCGCCTCTCTCGCGGTACTAGACATAATCAAAAATGAGCGTTTGATGGAGAATGCGGTCAAACAGGGTAACTACATTATGAAGCGGCTGAACGAGGTGAAAGAGGAAAGCAAGATACTGGGTGATGTTCGCGGCAAAGGCTTGATGATAGGTGCTGAAATAGTTGAAGATAAGAAGTCAAAAGCGCCTGCACCAAAGAAGGCAGAGGAAATAATGATGCGCAGTTGGAAACGCGGAGTTGTGGTCATAACTTGCGGCAAATCCGCGATTAGGTTTGCGCCACCATTAATCATAACTAAGGACCTGGTTGACTCAGCCTTAGACATAATCATCGATACGATGAAGGAAGTCGAAAAAGAAAGGTAGGCTTCGCCTTCTACATCCCGAGTTTTTCCCTGTAGGCTGGTATGTCTAAGAATCCGTGTCCACTTATGTTCATGAGAATGACTTTTTCGTCGCCGGTTTTCTCGTTCTTCAACGCCTCGTCTATTCCAGCTCGCACGGCGTAGCTTGATTCTGGCGCGATTAACCAGCCTTCGCACTGTAGGAATGTGCGGGCAGCCTCAAAGACTGCTTTTTCGTCGGCTGGGTAGGCTCTTGCCTTGACCATGCCGTTGTGTCTCAGTGAGCTTATGATCGGTGCTGCAGCGTGATAGCGTAAGCCGTCTGCCTTGATCGGCCGCATGTCTGTCTTGTGTCCTATAGTGTACATCTTTAGCAGTGGGGTGTGTTCGGCTACGTCGCCGAAGTCGTATTCGTATTTGCCCTTGACTAGGTTGGGTGCGGCTTCCGACTGCGAAGCAAGAAACTGGCATTCTCGTTTTTTCTTCAAGACTTCTCCTGCAAATGGGAGAGCTATACCGCCGAAGTTGGAGCCGCCGCCCAGGCAGCCGATTATGAGGTCGGGTTCGTCGTCGACCACGTCAAACTGCTTTATGGCTTCCAAGCCAATTATTGATTGATGCATGAGAACATGGTTCAGGACCGAGCCCAAGCTGTAGACTGCTCCGTCGTGTTTATCGGTGTATTCAAGACCTTCTGAAACGGCGATGCCGAGCGAACCGTGGTGATTGGGATCTTTAGCGAGCATTTTTCTGCCGATTTCGGTTTCTTTACTAGGTGAAGCGTGGACTGTGGCGCCCAAGAGATGCATGAAGGTGCGTCTATCCGATTTCCAGTCGTATACGGAACGAACCCAGAATACCACGCAGTTTAGGCCCATGAGTCGAGCTGCGTGAGTCAGCGCGGTCCCCCACTGTCCAGCGCCTGTCTCTGTTGCCAGCGTGTGTTTGCCCTCTTTCGCCGCGAAATATGCTTGTGCCAGCGCAGTGTTCGTCTTGTGTGAACCTGTCGGCGAGAGGTCTTCTCTCTTGTAGTAGAGCCGCGTCTTCTTCAACTTGAGGAATTTTTCAAGCTTGAGAGCTCTGTATAATGGTCGTGGTCGCCCGACTTGAATGTAGAGTTCGCGAACTTCATCTGGGATTGGAATCCAACTCTGGTCTGAGGCTTCTTGCTTCAAGCACTCTGGTATCATGGTTCGAGCCAAGTATTCCATCCGTGGCGGCCCAGTTTCAGGCTGCTTTGGAGGCGGCAACGGTTCAGGCAGGTCGGGTTGAATGTTGTACCATTTTTTTGGAAGGTCGTCGATTGGCAGAAGAATCTGATTTTCTTGCATGCGATTGTGCACCTTCGATGTGATTGTGGGAGCGCATACTATTGAGGGGTTCGGGAATTAAGATTTCCGATAGCTCCGGCTTGTTGCTTACTGCTACTTTACTGTCACCGCTTTGGTCAAGTGTCTAGGTCTGTCGGGGTCGAGTCCTCTCTCAACCGCCATGTAGTATGCGAAGAGCTGCAAGGGAATGGCGCACAGGATGGGTGATAGAATCTTGGGCATGTCATTAACCACTTCTATGTGGTCGTCGGCCAGTGCCTTGATTTTGTCGTCTCCTTCCTCAATGATTGCTATGACGGATGCTCCCTGAGCCTTCATTTCTCTGATGTCGTCTGCGGCTTTCTCGTGGGTCTCGTCTTTGGGGCAGATGAAAACCAGCGGGAAGCCCTGCGCGACCAAGTTCAATGGACCGTTTTCCTTTTCTCCGCCGGCGAAAGTCATGGATGGGATATAGTTCGTTTCAAGCAGTTTCAGTGTGCCTTCCATTGCAGTGGCTCGGCTTATTCCCCGTCCAAGGAACAGAAAGAACTTTTGATCTCGATATTTCCTAGCGATTTCCTTCACTTTGTTTTCCTGCGTTTGCAGAATCTTTTCAACAGCGTCAGGGATCTGCTTTATTTTTTCCTCTGTCAACTCAATCTCTTTGTGAGACATTTTTCCCCTCATTTTGGCAAGTCTCACGGCAAGTTGTGCAAGCGTGGCCAGCTGGGCTGTGAAGGTTTTTGTGGCGGCCACCCCAATCTCGGGGCCAGACTGTGGGCAGATGTATACGCGCGAAACTCGGGTGAGAGTAGACCCTAAGGCATTGGTGAGTCCTAGAATTGTCGCAGCCCGTAGCCTCGCGTGTTCAACAGCGGCGAGAGTGTCTGTGGTCTCTCCAGACTGGCTTACGGCAAGGACCGTGCTGTCGATGTTGATGGATTTTCCCTCTTGCTCGATAAACTCTGATGCTGGAATGGGATGTGTTGACAGAAAGGCTAGTTTGGAGAACATGTACGACGCTGCGAGGCAGGCGTGATAGGAAGTGCCGCACGCAACCAAGAAGACCTCTTGTGCTCGATCAAGAAACGCGGTCATAAGATCTAGGTATTGGTCCTGCAGTCTGAGCGTGTTCCGAAGAGATGCGGGCTGATCATGGATTTCCTTCAGCATGAAATGGGCGAAGCCCTGTTTCTCAGCTTTTTCATGAACCCACTTAACCGGCTTTGGTTCTTTGTGCACTGGACTCAAGTCTGAGACGTTTTGGATGTCGTATCTTCCATCGTAGATGATGACGAGTTCTTGGTTGTCAACAGTCACTGTTTTGCTAGTGAGCGGTAGAAACATCGGGATATCGGATGCGACGTAGATTGCGTTTTCGTCGACGCCGAGTGTGAGGGAGCCTTCTTTTTGGAAGCAGATTATTTTGTCTGGTTCTTTGGCATAGATGACTGCGATGGTGAAAGATCCGTCTAGACGTTTCACGGTCTCGCGGGTCGCTTCGAGGAATGGATGGCCTCTTTTCAGATTTTCCTCGATTAGATGCGGGATGACTTCGGTGTCGGTTTTTGACTTGAATGTGTGGCCGAGGTTCTCTAGCTCTCTCTTTAGTTCCGAATAGTTTTCTATTATCCCATTATGGACAACGGCTACCTGCTCGTTGCAGTCGGTGTGAGGGTGAGCGTTCTCTCTTGATGGAGCTCCGTGAGTGGCCCATCTCATGTGACCTATGGCTATTCTTCCTGGTAGGTTGTCTAGATTGTGTCGAGCGTGAACTTCATCGATTCTGCCGCGGTCTTTGCTTATGTACAGCTTGTTTTCGTGCGCTGTGGCCTCACCGGCAGAGTCATAGCCTATGTGTTCGAGTCTTTTCAACGCTGCGTGTGCAATTGGCGCTGCGTTTCCTTCTTTCAGGGCGCAACCAAATATTCCAACCATAGAGGTTACCTCGGATTTCTCTCTCGCGCAAGTTTACGTCTCGATTGCCTATGAGAATACGTATAGTCGGATGGAATTCCTATAAGCTTTTTTTGGCAAGAGGCACTATACCATGGCATTTAAGTTGAAAGGGTTGATTCGAAAGTGATTGTGGCGTTGTTTGAGGATGAGTGCTATGTGAATTTCTTGCCAGTCGCTTACACTAGGCCTGTCTTTGAATGTAGGAGTGGAATGTTCAGCTTTTTGGAACGCGCTCAGAGGATGTTTCCTGAATCCGATGTCGTCCTGTTTACGAGAAACTATTTGCTGCCGACTTTCGGAAAGCGAGTTTCACATCCTGTGAATAAGGCTGATGTAATCGATGATGAAGTGCTCTTGATCAATGGTAGCTTAATTGTTGATGATACGGTTAAGCGTCTTGTAAAGACGAAGCTTTCACGGAACGTTTTGATCAAGCAACAGGGCAGACTGGCTGTGGCCCGCTTGGGTGAGGATTTGGCCAAGAAACATGCTAGGGAGTTGTGTAAGCCGGTCATGCGTTCTACGTTGGAGAGGTTGGCTAAGGAATGCAGGACTTTGGAGTCCTCTAAACTTCGTTTATTCAGCTATCCTTGGGATCTAGTGAACAGTTGTGGCGAGTTGATTAAAGAGGATTACTCTGGGTTGGGGAAATCGGAAGGTGAGGGAGCGATTGACGACAAAGCAGCGATTTACGGTGACAAGAGAAATGTCTTTGTTGGCAAAGGTTCGTCAATCGAGGCCTTTGTCCTTTTGGACGTTCGGGACGGTCCAATCTACATTGGTAAAGGCTCTGCCGTGCATGCTGGTTCGAGGATAACTGGGCCGGTGTACATCGGAGACAAGGTGATTATTCCCAGTGGACTGATTCGAGAAGGTTGCAGCATTGGGCATGTTTGTCGCGTTGGCGGCGAATTGGAGGAAACTATCGTTCAGGGTTACACTAACAAGTATCACACTGGTTTCATTGGGCACGCCTACATTGGGGAATGGGTGAATCTTGGTGCTGCCACGACCACCTCTGACCTCAAGAACACTTATGGAAACGTGCAGGTCATGGTGGAAGGGAAAAAAGTTGACACGGCCAGCACGAAGGTTGGGTGCTTCATAGGTGATCATGCCAAGACCTCTATTGGAACGCAGATTTACACTGGAAAAACCGTTGGAGTAGCCTCTCACGTACATGGTTTTGTTAGTGACGATGTGCCTTCCTTCACGATCTGGGCTAAGAGTCTAGGCGCAAAACCTGTGGAGTTGGAGCTTGAGTCAGCTATCAAGACACAGGGAAAGGTTCTTGCAAGGCGGGGCGTGAAACAAACCAGCGAAGATGTGGAACTGCTCAAGAGACTCTTCAGACTAACAGCTGGAGAAAGAAGAAAGACTGGCGTTGCTAAAAGAAAGTTTGTGATTTAGGCAACTAGTCGGAGTCGTTTCTGGCCCACCGTAAATCGTGGTCTTCTTTACAGCAATTCCTCTGAGCCTAGCCAATAATCTCAACGGTGAGACTTGCGTGCGCTAGTCCAGGCAAACCTTTGCGAAACCGAGCTCTAACTAGTCCATTTTTCCCATGTAATGCCACTATTCTGCCGCGTATGGTGCGCTTTTCCGCAGGCCATGCTACCTTGCGCCCGATGAGTCGGGCGGCAGCTTCAGCAGTTTTGATGGCTGGAAACCTGAGAATGCATTCTTTTGAACGCTGGGTCTTGGGTCCTGTTCGAAAATTGACAACGACTCCTTGAAGCCTATCCAGTACATTCTCCGAGGAATTCATGTTTTTGCCACATGACAGTTTTAGGCTATTCTGAAATTAAGCAATTTTGTGAGCAAATGGTATTCGGCCTTGTGCTGAACTAGCTTTTTTGGGCCGGCGAATTCATTTTTGATGCCTCTTGAAGGATCGAGCTTCTGCTACTCTGAGGACAGAAAAAAGAAGGGTTGAAGGTTACATTAGGATTTGTTTGTTCGTTGGGAATATCGTGCTTGCTCGTATGTCGTTGCTTCCGAGCACGTATTGTGTGACTCTGTTGAGTCCTATGCCGCAGCCTGCGTGTGGTGTGCCGCCGTAGTTTCGATAGAATTCTAGGTACCAGTCGAAGTCGTGGATGCTTCCGCCTTTTTCGATGAGTTGTTTGAGCATTGTGGATTCTTTAAGTCTGTGCAGCAAGGGTTCGTATTCGTGTTCTCTTTCCGCTGCGCCTACGGCTTCTCCGCTGAAGGGCAAGATCAGGTCGGTGCTGTTGACGATGTTAGAGTTGTAGGCGTTTTGTTTCATGTTGAAGAATTTTATGGCTTTGGGATAGTGTGTTATGAACAAGGGTTGATTGCCGAAGGTTTCCACCAGCGTCTTCTCGTGTATGCTTTTGAGGTCGTCTCCCCATCTGATGCCGAATGATTGTAGCAGATCAACGGCGTCTGTGTACCTCACTTTTTTGTAGGGTGGTTTTACATTGATTCTGTCTCTGTCTACTTGTAGGAAGTCCAGGTCCGTTTCCCTCGTGGCTATGGTTTCTTGAATCATGGAATGGATGACGTTTTCGATGTGGCGCATCAACTCAGTTAGGTTGCCTTCGAACTCTAGTTCAATCAGTGTGAATTCTGTGAGGTGTCTTTCATCAATTGATGGTTCGGCTCTGAAGCTTGGGCCTATGCACCAGACCTTCTTCAGGAAAGGCGTCAAAACCTCTAGGTAGAGTTGTCCTGTCTGCGCTAGGTACACGTTTTCTCCGAAGTGGTCCACTGTGAACATTGTGGCTATGTTTTCGCAGGCTCCAGTGGCTCTCGTTAAGTGTGGTACAACTATTTCGGTGAAGTCGTTGGCGTCGAAGTATTTTCTGGCTCCTCGCAGCAGGCTGGCTTCGATGCGGGCTAACGCCTGCATTTCTGGCGTTGAAAACAGCTCGTATCTGTGGTCTGTTGCGCTTAGTTTTGCGAGACGTTTGTTGGCAGCGAGTATGCTGGAGAGTTTTTCTTTATGGGCTAAAATTGGTTTTTGCAAAGCCCAAGCCAATCACATGGCGCCATTTCGCTTATAAGATTTTTTGTTTCTTTTGAGTTTACTAGACTTTGTTGTGTGCTGCGGTCTCGGCGCTTGAGAGCGTTTCTATAGTCGTGTGGCGTCTTGAGGTGAGTTCGAGGATGTTTGAGAATCCTCGTTTAGCGTATATGTTTGTTAGCCTTAGTTTCGTTCCGACGGTGAGGTCGCTGGCGGCTTCGGCTTGGTCTCGCCAGAGGTTGAGTCGGATTTTGCCGGTTTCATCGGCTACGTCAAATGATGTGAGTAGTACCTTCTCGTTCATACGTGTGGTTATTTCCTTGGTCTCGGGTTGTGAGTCAACTATTGCTTCCACTGTGAAGGGGCCGTCTGTGTCCTTTATGTCGTTGATCTTTCGTTTTTGGCTGGGTGGGCTTTCCCATTTTGCAGGTGGCAGGTTTTGGGCTTCGGGCAGTGGTGGGTTAGGGGTTAGGTTTCCTCTGGTTCCGAGGTTGAGTTCTGTCTTGTTGAATCGCTGTCTTGTGTAAGCGTGTTCGAGCAGGACTGTGTCTCCGGGTTTTAGGTTTTCGGTGGCTTCTGCGTTTTCGTTCCAGAGGTTGAGTTGGATTGGGCCTGTCTCGTCCAGTAAGTGTATCGAGGCAACTTGCCCTGTTTGTCCATTTGATCGCCTGAACTGTCTGATGGCTTCGACTTTGCAGACTCGGGCGAGCACGTTTACGTCGTTCATGTTTGGTTTCAAGGCGGCTACTTTCTCGAGCTTTGTGGCCGTGTCGGGTAATGCGCTTTCCTGTTCTGGTGGTGAGATTTCGAGTTCTCCTCTTCTTCCGACGTGTAGTTCCGGTTTTCCATTGAGTCCTTCGCGGACGTAGCCGTGTGAAACCTTGATTATTTGTCCCGGCTGGATTTTTTCAGCCTCGACTGGTTGGGCCTGTTCGTCCCAGAGGATGACTTTTATGGTGCCTGTTTTGCCGATTAGTAGCAGGCGGGCGACCTTGCCCTCGGTGAGGTCTGAGCGGGAGAAGGTCTGAACCGGATATATTTCTGCGACTCTGCCGACGATGGTTACGTCGTTTAGTCCTGTTACCAAGTCTTTTATGGCGATTTCGGACCGGAGAGAGTCTTCTGTGTTTGGGAGTTGAACGCCGAGCTCTGACGCTACTAGGCGGGCTGCAACTTCGTCGATGAAGTAGTCTTCTGCGGAGCGCTTTTTTTCGTAGATTTTTTTGAGTATGTCTTCTCGTGAGAGGTCGTGTCTTACTGTGAGAATTTGTTGGACGATCTGTTCTAGGTCCACTTTTTGCGCCTACGGTAATTTGCCGTCAAACTTTATTAAATCTACTTGCGTGCGTGTAAATCTTTATTTAAACAGGATTTCACTGTCTTCAGTGTGAAGGCACTGTTGATGAGCGATCAGGTGCTTTGGAGCATAGGTCTTACGTTGATCATCGCAGGCTTCGCCATATCGCTTATTGGTGTAATTCTGCTTGTTCTGAGGAACGGAAAAGGACGAGAAGGCAAGGCTAGGGGAGGAGGTGTCGTCATCATCGGGCCTGTCCCCATAATTTTCGGCACAGACAAACAGTCGGTTAAAGTACTCCTGATACTGTCGATTGTTCTGGTTGCATTGCTTCTTGTTCTGACTTTGTTTTACTCTGGGGTTTTTCGGTGGGGTGGCTGAAGATGGGAGTTGCTGATGAGGTACGAGAGCAGGAGCCGGAGGAAACGTTCACGTTGCCGTCCAAGCTGTTTCTCTTGGGGTTTTTTCTGATGTTTGTAGGGATAATAGTTTTGGTCGTTGCTGCTCTGTCTCAGGGCAATGTTGACTTCAGTGGTGTTGTGGCGGTTTTTGTCGGTCCGGTACCAATAATTCTGGCTGCTGGTCCTTATGCTCCTTTCTTGATTGTCTTGGCGGTTGTACTGACGATAATTGGGTTTGTTGTGTTTTTCCTGATGCAGAGAGTGGCTGTTAGGCTTTAGCTCTTCGGTTTAGTAGTGGCTGTGGTTGATGTTTCTTCTCTGCCGTACATTAGGTATAGGAATGCTAGAATGAGGAAGAAGAAGGTTACGACTATGATGAATGTTATGAAGACGTTTTCGAAGTATGAGCCTATGTCCATTGTTATGCCTGTTGCCATGCGTTGTTCACTTGCCCTTTGTATTGTGCAGTGGTTCCTATTTAAACCGTGTCTTCAGCGTCAGCTTGTTCAGTCTGCTCTAGTTTCTTCTTTTTTGAGGGCTGTGGCTCGTCTGGTATGGTTTTCCATTCTTGTATGAGTACGTCGTAGAGTTTGTCTTCGTCTTCGTAGAGGTCGAATTGGTCTGTGGCTTCAGCTAGTTTTTGGGCTATTATATGGTAGCAGACGTGTCCGTGGTCAAACTGATAATAGAAGTCGTCGCAGCTGCAGTAGTCGATGAGTGGCATGACTAGGTAGTCGCGTTCTTTGCCTACGACTATCCAGACTATGCGTTTGCTTGGTTGGAAAACGTATTTTTTGATGCGGCTTTCTTTTAGGGCTTCTAGGGCTTTTTGTACGCGTTCGGCGCCGAAGCTGGCTTCGAGCAGGCCTATGTGCGTATCTGATATGGTGCCTTCTGCGCGGATGGCTTGGCATACGCCGATGAGCGTGTCTGCCTTTGAAGTCTTCCTCATTTCCAGAAGCGCCTTATTTACCAGCGATTCCTTCAGCCGCAGTTTTGCCGAGTTTTCGACACTCTTCAAGCTGCTCTGGTTTGGGTTCATAGAGGATGCTGACGGGCGGCTCTATGGTCTTCATTTTGAACCTGTTCTTCAAGATTTCTAGGATCTGTTCGGGTGCTTCGCCGCTCCAGCCGTATGAGCCGAAGGCAGCGCCAACCTTGCCCTCAAGCTTCACGCCCGCCTTAGCAGTTTCTTCTAAAACCTGCTTGATCGGCACCGTCAACTCATGATAATAGGTGGGTGAACCAAACAGTATCGAATCAGCTTCAGCAAGCTCCTCTGGACGAGCGTAATACTTCAATTCAACCTCAACACCGGGAACCGAACGAGCGCCTTCAGCAACAGCCTCAGCCATACGCTCAGTGTTACCCGTCTGACTATCATAAAGAATAAGCAACTTGGCCATTTTCGTAAATTTCCCTTCTCTTCTCCATTATAAGTTCGGCATCTTTAAGATTATTGTTTTGCAGCAGAAGCGTCGAAATACGGCCCATAAGGAGATAGTCCAAGCTTTCAAAGATATCCCGAGAAGAAGGAATGGCAGAAGAAGAAGTTTCGGATATGTCCTCTGTATGAGCAATGGGAAGTGAAAGACAAGTTTTGGGTCGAATGCTAGGTTCTTACACGTAAAATTCTAACTTGCTTTCCACTTCCTATGTCAGAATATTGTCAACTCGGATTTTATTATTACGGTTGTTTTTGACCAGCGCGCGCTAGGTAATCTGCATAAGGCTCTGGTTATTTACCAATTTTGCTTCTTCTTTCCTTCGCAATGGGAGCGACATAGATAACATGCAGGAATTGTTCTGCTAGGTTCAAAATGTCTTTTGCTTCTTCTTTACTCACCTTACTTGCAGTACGGTGTGCTGAATCTTTTCCTACCCATCTTACAACATCAGCCCACTCTTTGAGGTCTTTTGTTATTACTCGATTGGATAATAAATCCTGCAATTGGTCAACAAGTTTGTCTCTTGTAGCTCCTTTCTGCACGCATGTTGATTGCATCGCTCGACGTGCCATTACAGCACATGCACGATATGCATTAACACTAAGACAAATCTTTGCTTCGTCTAAATCTTGCCTTATGAGCTCAGGTATTCTTTCATCAGTTGGAGAAGGCAAAGGAGCTGGATAAACAATGTCGCCTTCCATGTGAATCAGAACAGGTGACTGGCAACAATTGGTAATACCAATCCACCAAAATGCACCTCGACCGTTTTCCCATTTGATTGTTGCAACGACATCTACCCCTCTTGCAGTACTCACCTTTTGCTTCGCAGCAGTTAGAGAAGTATATTTATGGCAATAAGGGCAGAATATCGAAATTATAGTCAATGTACTTCACCAATTGTGCATTAACGTTTTTGAGTTTATATTGTACTCACTGAATAGAGTTCGCCTTTTATGTATTGTTTTGAAATTAAGCTATTTCGTTATAATATTTCTTCTCTTTTTGTGTGAGAGTTACAGTTTATAGTTTATCGTTTGTTGTGTGAAGTGGTAGAAAGGTTGGGGTTGGGTTGGGGATAGAAATTCTATCTTTTTTTATCCCACGGAATGACGGTTGAGTGGTGCGCTGCGTACGCTAGTGCTGTTGGACGGCACGGCAACAGCGCAGTAATCAAGCGGTGAAAAGTCACCTGAAATGCTTCTATAGATACTTGAAGACCCTATGTATCTTTAGATGCCCTGAGGACGTAACGAGCACTCTCTTCAGCCTCACATTTACCATGCTCAGAACTCATTTCACATCAACAAAACTTCCAATATCAGTTTGTGGCGCAAGACCTCAGCAAGGTCTGCTCTCTCTATAGCATCTTCCAAAGCGTCAAGTTCTCTTTGTATAGACTTCCTCATTTCCTCGTTTATCCTTTGATTCATTTCCCTCATTCGTCTCTGATATAACTCGTCCGCCTCTCCCCTAAGTCTCCAATAACGCTCCAGCAAAGATTCCCTTTTGGTCTGTTCCACTATTCACGCCCCACTCATTTTCCTGATTGGTTCTTTTGATTCGCCTTGGCTCTCATTGTTTGTATCAAGTTGCATTAATAATTAAGCACAAAAAAATTGACGTGGCTATCGGGTCCAATTTCCAGCCGGCTTGTGCCTCTTGCGCATTGCACCGATGCTACCACCTCTTCGCCATCGACCGGTTGCTGGTTGGTTACCCCGATGTCCACGTCCCAAACCGCGCGCGAGACCGAGAGACCAAAACAAACAAAACGGGAGATAGCGCGCGCTATTGTTCAACCATCTTTTTTTCTTTGGCAACCCATGTTTCCACGGCTTCTTCGACAGCTCTTGACAGGTCGCCCTTTCTCCCTCCAAATCTCTCGATCGTCTTGAACCTGAGCTTCTTTTCCAATTCATCTGACAGCTCTACGCTGATTCGTCCCATTTCAATTACCATCCACTATCAATTTTTATGCACGCGCCCGCGCGCTAGATGTCTTTCCAATAAGCAAATTCCCTGACGCCGGGGTTTACTTTTAGCTTTTGTTGTCATTTTCCGTCCACCTTAAATTTGCTTATCTACATAAACCATTATGTGCTTACCAACTTATAAGGGTATTGGTTTAAGCGTTTAAGCGCTAAAGATATGATTTGATCCATGCTCACACGCAAAAGAAGTTTTTATTTTCGAAAGGAGACAATCTACAGTTGAGAGGTGACCTGATAGAACATGAGTAAAAGAGAGGATGACCGTGAAAGAACGAAATGGAAAAAAGAGAGAGGCCATCAAACGAGAAGAACGCGTGGAGGAAAGAAACAGAAGAGAAGGTAATGCGCGCGCTAAACGTTTAAAAGTTTAAATCTTTTTAGAGTTAATTAAATTGTCTATGACAGAGACGAACAATATAAAAGACATTATCTTTAAAACACTTCATAGACATAAGGAGACTATTCTAAACCAAGTTCCAAATTTAAACCCGGAAGATTATTCTCTACTGCTTTATTTAGTTATAGGATATGACCTGCGTAAAGGAAAGTATTTTGGATTGATATTCCCTTTGGAAGATAATAGTCATTTAGAGGAATTAAGAGCCTTAAGCAACGGTTATGTTGAATTTAGAGTGGGTGTTGTTAGAATGGGAGTGAATAAGTTAGAAAATTTAGAGAAAATATTAGCAGCTCCCTATATCAAGCCTAGAAGTGTACGTATTCTGTGAAATCTGCCAGATAGACTCATTAGTCATTATCGTCATTGGAATGTGGCATGCATGCATCGCACGCGCATATTATTCGATTATTGTCTAAGGTGTTTGGAGTGGGAAAACTAAAATCTGGATTTCCAAATTATATTGCTGAAGGAAAAACATGGCTCAGTATAAGAAACGATTTTCGTCCCAAATATGAGTAGGAACAGTCAAAACGTAGATACATTGAAGATAGGAGGTGATAACTTGTCTTCAGAACCTGCTAAGACTGTACAAATAGAGAAAGTACCAGAAACTAATGAAGCAGAAGCATGGGCAAACTTCAATAAAAGACTAAACGATTTAGCGAATCAAGGATACAGAATAATACATGCAACAGACACATACATTGTATTGAGAAGGGAGCCCGCCGCAGTTAGAAAGGAAGAATAAACCTGCAACCAGCCTATCTGCCCCTCAAACCCCCACTCACCTATATCTTTCCTATGAGAAAATTTACGTAGACAACAAAATGTGGCCTTATTTTTTGACTTCGGTGAATCTTTGATCGCTTCTTTAATCTTTCTAAAACTTCTTTTTGAATGCTTTTTCTCGCCACTTTTGTTTCCAGCTCTTCCATCCCGTCTTTACGAGTTTTTCTCTGATTTCGGGTCTTTCTGCAACCCATTCAAGAAGTGTAGAGAAACGTCTCTCGTCTTCCATTCTCTCTGCTGGCACCCCTACTTCAATACACCATCTCACGTAGCTTCTCTCAACCATCTCTTGGAGTTCGCCGGTGATTTCTACTTCTTCCACGTTGAATCCTTGGTCTTGCAGGTGTCTGCGTATGCTGGAGAGAACGTATCCGGAGCAGACCCTGAAACGGGTATCACTTTCAGGCCGCATAACTTCAACGATCTCCTGAGCAATCTTCATGGCGTCATCCAAGTATCGTTTATTTTCGAAATTGGGCGGCTGAAAAGAGGAGACCGGAATCCTGCGTTCCAAATACCTGCGGTCTGGAAGTTTGAGGGCGCCTATCACTACGCCTAAAATAAGATCTCCCCATCCAGCATCATCTATCAAAATCTCCTTTCTAACCGAAAACCGATCCAAATCCATAACCTAGATCACCAATAACGCCAACAAATTGACTCTTTTTCAAGCCGTTTATCTTACCTGCCGACCATATTTGCGGCTTTTCCATCGCGCGCTCGCCCATTGCATGTCGCTTTAGATTTAAAATCGTTAATAAACAATGAGTTTAAATCTTCTTCTGCCAACATAAAATTAGGTGATTAAATGAGTAAAGAAAAGACTGACCGCGCTGAAAGGGATAGAAAAGAGAAGGCTGATAGGGCGAAGAAGGATAGGGTTGAGAAAGCTAGAAAGGTTCAAGATAAGGCTGAAAGGATTGAAAAAGATAGGGTTGAGAGCGCTAGACAGAGCGAACGCGCAAGAATGTTCGATGAAGTTTTGAGCGGTGCGTCGGCGCACTTTAGAGGATGTTGTGAACCTTGTAATTTTCATGTTAAAACGAATAATGGAGAATATCAGCCTTGCAAGGTAGGTCATGAAGACAGCGGACCAAACAAAGAAATCTGTGCTGATTGTAGCGACCTGCGTTATCATCCAAAGAAATGATTGATTTAAACCGGTTACTAGCATTTTCTAAGCAGCTTTAGCTTCCATTTCTGTTATGTAGGCAAAGCCTTGATCCATAAAGCTTACAAGCCCATGCAGACACGTTGTGGAAGTTGCAGAAAGAGTCATTCTTCCACTTTACGGTATGTAATTGGGTAGATGATCTCAGGCAGTTTATCGACTTCAATCATAATGGAGTCTAGGCGTTCTACGGTTTCAAAGCGTCTCCCGCACTGAGAACACTGCCAATAAACTTTGACCCTGTCTCCGCCGTAGTCGCGCCCAGGCGTGGTGCTTGAGGACCAGTGTCGAGCGTATGCTTGTCCGCCACAGTTGAGGCATTGACGTGGCTCTGGAATTCTATATTTCCCCAACCTTTACGACGCCTTCCTTTTGTGTCAGCTAAGGCGTCAACTCACTAATAACTTCAACTTCTATTCCGTTTCAACAGTTGTAATTGTGGAATCGTAGGGCAAATGCAGTAAATATGATTTTTCGTCTCAGTTTAAACTGAAGTGTGAATGTAGATAAACTGAGATGTTTTATTCCAGTTGGTGGTCTGGCTAAAAGGAAAGAGATAAAAAAGGGGTTCTATTTACAATTTCCTTCATTGTCCATCTTTTTCAAGAGTTTGAGAAGAATTTTCCCTTTCGTTCTCAATTCTTGTTCAGAAATCGTCTGTCCCATTGGGCATAACCCATCAACCACGGCACCTTCATTGGCCAGATACACGACAGGATAGAGATAGCATCCCAAGGGTCTTTTTCCTTAGACTCGGCATTTCTTATCAGCGAGACTGTAGAAAAAGCACCATCCGTCAACGTTTCTGAGCGAGTCGCACCGTCACCTATGACTGCAAATTCTTCTCGGCGATAACCCGTTTCCTCTAACCTTTCGATGTCCTTGCTTGAAAGCTCCATCTCCGTTTTTTCACAGCACCTTCCGCAATTTGAACAACGCACGAGACGAAGACCCCGCCAACACATCATAACCAAAAGAAAGCCGAGTTATAGCTGTTTTGTCAGCCTCACCCATGCCCTTATAAGATTGAAAGCACTATTATGCAATGCTTAGAAAAGTTACCCTTTTATCCCTTAGGCCGATCCTACCGTATAACTGGATCTTTTCTCGGTATATCAGAAAAGAGGTGAACACGATTGTGTAGTTCAAGAATAGATGAATTGGACAGAACGAAAACGTTGGCAAGAAAGGCAATCAAACTCACAGCCAGCGGCAAGCCAACCTCAATGAAAATTGATCCAGTTAGCAGGGAAGATCGAGCCCACCCTTGGTATTTCACTCACACCTAAAGAAACGCGCAAAACAAGAGAGAAAAAGGAGAAGAGGACGAAAAGAGGATAGCAGAAAAGGGCAGAGAGAGAAAGGAGCAGTAAAACACCAAAAGACGCCCTCCTACTATCCCCTCCTCAATTCGCTCTTGAATGCATGAGATTCTAACCCACGCTATCAAGTCTCCTCTGGTTTTCTCGACAAAAGCCACACTCCCACATCTATCACAAACACTGAAAACTGAGTCTCGAAAAAAGCCCAAAAAACATATATGGAAATCCAGCGATTCTAAAGCGAGGCAATTACATGCCGACTGACATCAAGCTTGAGCGAGGAGTTAAAGGGTACCAGATTATTCCCAAAGAATGTCCGAATTGTGGTGCCAGATTCATTTTCAAACTGCACAGAGGCAGAGTCCACGACGTAGGCGGAGACGCACTATACCATCCTCAAGAAAACGTTGTTCGCTGCTCAGTATGCATGAGCACCTTCAAATACGAACCCTTCGAACCGCATCGCGCACCTCACGCAGGATCTTCCAAAACCAAATAAATCTGCCAAGAGGCAACTCACCGACCTCATTAAGCACCGACAGTCAATGCCCGGGCGTTGCTTGGATCATACTCCGATAACTCGTGCAGCCCACGTACAGTTGCGCGCGCAATAATATATACGAGTTTTCTGCACCTAATTACAAATTATCATCAAAATGCGAAGGGAATGCCGTGTCTAAAACCAGTGAAGGCGTCATCGTGAGTTGTCGGAGAGGACCGAAAACCCAGAAGCCGAAAGAGTACATCCTCCGTTTTCCCGGCATCGAATCAGTTAGCGAGGCGGCGCGACTCGTAGGCCGAAAGGTCGCGTGGCCCGTTAGACGACATGAGGCTCGAGGAAAAATCGTGGCGGTGCATGGAAAGAACGGTCTTGTTAGGGCTCGTTTCAGAAAGGGCGTGCCAGGCCAAGCCTTGGGAAGTCCAGTAGAAATAATCGGTTAAATCAACAGCAAGATTATAACGCGGACAGACTTTCTAAAGTGCGCGCGCAGCAATACTTACTTCTATACGCCTTTATTTCTTCAAGCGTTTCTCCCTGCGTTTCTTTCTTTTCTCCTCTCTTTTCTTCTTGGTCATTGGCTTGTCTTCTGGTTTTTTATTTTTTTAAAAATAAATGAGATATACATTTGAAGAGGAAGAACCAAAAAACAGAAGAAACTGAAGAGGAAGAACTTGAAGAAGAAGACGAATGGTGACAGCCCTTCAACGTAGCGCGCGGATAGAAATTCTATGCACACACCCCCGTTCTTAACACTACGCTGAACAATAATGAAATAAACGGTAATCTAAACAATAGGACAAGTGAAACCACTTACACAGCTATTACTGAGAGTTGCCATAGAATGGCTAAGACAATGAGTCAGATAATGCCTAATTCGGCTAAGGTTTACTTAGAAAACACAGGCGATAAACGTAGCGCGCGCGCGCTAAAAGGAATTTCAATGAGCGGTATAATTGAGAGTTTAAAGGGATTAACGGACTGCATTGAAACTCTGAGGTGAACGAAAACTGCCAGATAGAGTCAAAGAAGTCAAATCTATAAAAGGCACTCCAGGAAGGGAGAGTTACAGGAAGCAGATAGTGAAGGTCCTGGCGGAAGGCGGAGTATCAATGCCTTTATATGATCTGCCTGGATGGATGCGTGACATCAAAGAATTAGAAAACCAAGGTTTAATCTATATTGACGAGATGAAGATGGTTGCTCCTAAACAAGTAAAGCTGACTGAGAAGGGTAAAAGTTATGTGGTTTATGAGAAAACTGAAAGCAGGGACGCGCCATAAGAAATGAAGTTTAAAGCAACAATGCGAAGACAACTGGAAGACCGTTGGATGATTAGAGGTTTATCGGACTGAGGACGGAAAGTATAGAAGACTCCCAGAACGTGAACAGCCTTCTATCCCATAGGGGATACGCGCGTTAAAGTCAAGGGAAAGTAGATAAGCGCGCTTAACTGTCAGTAGCTATTCGAGGAAATAGCTTATTGAAACAAGATCAGCCCGTATTAAAAGTTAGGGATTTAATGACGAGGAATCTTATTACCATCGAGACGAAAGACAGCATAACAGAGGTGGCTACTGTGATGACTGAGAAAGGAATATCTTCCGTTATTGTGAAGGACGGGGACGAATTCTTAGGGGTAATTACTGACCATGATATTATCAGCAAAGTTGTATCTAAAGGGTTAAACCCTAAGGAGATAAAGGTTGGCGAGGTCATGAGCTCTCCACTAATAACGATTAGCCCCAATGTTACCATTGAAGAGGCAGCCAAAAAGATGCGAGATAATAAGATACGAAGATTGTTAGTGGAGAAGAATCATCAGAAGCTGGGAACTATTGTTGAGTCAGATATTATAGGTGTCGATCCTGAATTACACTTTGTGATCAGGGAAAAAAGCAAACTAGAACCGCAATTTCGCGCGCGTGCGCGCGAAGTAACCTTCTCTGGCTACTGCCAAGACTGTGAGAATTATTCAGATGACTTGAGAAACATTAGCGGACGATGGCTCTGCGAAGAGTGCAGAAGTTAGAATGACTATTGAGCGCGTAGCGCCTTCTCAGAGCGAGCGGGCTACGATGCAGAAAAAGCATTAAAGCTTTATTTGACTATTTCAGCGTTTGCGGCGCTACGACCTATTCTCATGATCCTTATTTTCACATGGTCTCTAGGCTTTGCGTTGGCAACGAATATTACAAAACCTTGGATTCTGGCTACGCCTTCTCCTTGGCGACTCGTTTCCGTTATGTCCACTTCGTATTCCTTTCCCATCTCAACTGGGCAAGGCTTAAAGGCCCCGCCATAACCACGTCTTCTCTCATAACTCATAGGGCATCTTCCTCCTTTCACACTTGCGATGATGCTACTTTTTCTTTAGCTGCTTGAGCTCCCTGTGTTACTTTCGCTCGGTGGGTTTTCTGCTTTGGTCAAGGTGATCTCAATTGTTGAGACGTTCATTGCTCTGCTTTCGCCTTCTCTTGGTGGCATTTCTTCGGTTCCTATAGTGATTTTGCCTATGCTCAGGTCTTTTATGAATCTGTGTCTGGTTATCTCGACGGCGTCGACGGCAGTGTTTATTGCTTGTCCTCTTGCCTTCAGAGTGACTTCTTTAGCGTTGGCCCTGCTGAAACTTGTTATAATCCCCAGCACGTAATTCATCGGGGGCTTTCTGCCCACGTATATGACGTTTGGTTCTCTAGACAAAATTTAACTTCCTAGTTGTCGATGTTGGCAGATACAATAAGTGGATCTCACTTTTAAACATCACTAACCTTCTCTGATAATCAGGATGCACACGCTATGCCTTCAACCCCCGACGCGCACACACGGTGTACTTACGATGGGAGCTACATGTGACCGAAATCATTGCTAACGTTTTTTATCCTTAGAATTGCGGTTGTCATTCACATTCCCTAACCTATCCTTTTTTTCAATCGGTTTTGATGGCTCCTTTTGGTTATAAAAATAGTCCGCGTCAAGCGTGACTCCGTCGATGATAAATTTGGGTTGGGGGATGGTAGATGGACTATACCAACAGTTGATCTTGACTTCGTGTTTTTTGCAGAGGGCTTCCACATCAGTTTCAAACTTTTGGTAGAGTTGAAGGAGAGACTCTTGAAAAGCATGCACTTTCTCCCCTTCCTTGACCTTTCTGCTGCGTGCTCGGAGCATAACCTCTGAAAGCCCTCGCGTGTAACTCTCAGGCCCCGATAAAAACATTGTCAAGTGCTAGAAACATTGAGGGATTCTATCGAATTGGTTATGTGTCCCGTGTTCTATTGGGTCTGCCTCTAGAAAGAAACAAGGAGAGGAGAATAAATGAGATGTGCATTTGAAGAGGAAGAACCAGAAAAACAGAAGAAAACTGAAGAGAGAGCTAACAACGATAGTTCACTCTCCCTTTTTTCTCACATTCTCGGGACGCCTTTACATTAAAGTGGACGATATTCTGGTGAAGCCGCCGAAAGCCCCCAGCTGCATAGTTCAGGTTCACTGCTACAACCATGCATTCTCAGAATGCGCGCGCAGATTTAATGATTGATTTTCCATGAGGCGTAAATTATTTAACGAACTTCTTTGGATGGCGTTTGAATTTTTTCTTGCAACTCACGGAGCAGAAGTAGTATGTCTCTCCCTCAAAGGCTATTTTGAATTTTGCTGTTTTTTCGTCAAGCACAGCACCGCACACATAATCTCTCAATCAATAGCCCCTACGTTCTTTGATGAAGGTACAATATAAAATAGAATGGTGCAGTAATGCTTGACAAATACGGGATGGAACAATTCTCTAGCATTTCAACTCTCACAAGACTTTTATCTGTTCAATTTTTCTGGTTAGGACCTCAACGATCGTGTGGTTGTTGAGGTACATCATTGGCTTGTGGCAGTCGGGACATTTAAAGAG
>Ga0315308_1000091_pt1 | contig 43955 bp, 27 predicted proteins | sample TDP3_MG_FD_203078 | JGI IMG/M metagenome (GOLD analysis project Ga0315308, IMG submission 203078) | Freshwater sediment microbial communities from Lake Towuti, South Sulawesi, Indonesia - TDP3 | ecosystem: Environmental > Aquatic > Freshwater > Lake > Sediment | place: Indonesia: South Sulawesi...
ACAAAGCATAACGGCGAGATTATTGGTCAGTCCAGAATAATTGATTTAATATCTGTTCCTCGTCCTGATGTTATTGTGAGTTATGCAGGAGGCTTTTTTTCTAAGATGACGAAACGCCTATCAGAAATTCATGTGAAGCTCGGAGGAGAACTTAAAAGAAAGTATGTCCTTACCTATGGTCTCAGTTCCGACTCCCAACTCTCCTTGCTTTCAAATGTCACACTTTACGGGAGCGATGGAATCTCTTCCATGCCCTCATACAATTTTACATACCAATCCAATAATCAAAAAGGCTTTGTGAATAACAATGCTTGGCTTTTGCCTATTCCTTTGGCTTCTTTAGGAGGAACCGAATTAGGAACTCGAATTGTTGATATCAATGGAGATGTATTCCCTGATATTATAAGAAGTCAAGTCGGATGGGGGCAGGCCTCATATCGGAATACAGGATCAGGGTGGGTGCAGGATAATACATGGCTTCCTCCGGTAGCAGTGCCATTTGTCAGCAGCACGGGAACAGACTTGGGGACCAGGATTGTGGATGTAAATGGTGATGGGTTGCCGGACATTATACGGAGTCAAGCGGGGTGGGGGCAGATAGCCTATCGCAATACTGGGGCTGGCTGGGTTCAAGACAACACATGGCTTCCCCCAGCTGCTATTCCTTTCGCTAATAATTCAGGTAGGGATTTGGGCGTTCGAATTTTTGACATCAATGGTGATGGCCTTCCGGATATAGTTAAGAATCAACAAAATGTTGGGCCAGTTATTTACCTCAATGCTGGTAATGGGTGGGTTCATGATAATTCTTGGCTTCCTTCTTCGATTGCGGCTATTGTGCCTTTTTCTACTTCTTTAGGAAAAGATGCTGGGACAAGACTCTTTGATGTAAATGGTGATGGCAAGATTGACATATTAAGAAATTGGTATGCTGCGGATAGCGGTCTTACTGTATCGTATATAACTAGCGGAACAAGTTGGATTCAGGATAATAACTGGAACTCTCCTCTTCCTTTCGGAAATATCACAGGTGGCGATACAGGAGTTGTTATCGCTGATGTTAATGGGGATGGACTCGATGATATCATTCAATACTGGAGCAATACAGGGCAGGTATCAAAGATTAATAAAGGTAAGAGAGTTGACCTTTTAATAAATGCAACGAATCCTTTGGGTGGAACGATTAGCGTCGGATATCAGCCGTCATCCATAATTACCAATACCTTTTTGCCATTTCCTCTCTCTGTCGTCACTAAACTGATTACTGATGATGGGCGTGGCACCCTGTCTACAACAAATTACCAATATGAAGGCGGATTATACGATTTTACTAATAGAGAATTCCGGGGATTTTATAAAACAACCGTTACAGACCCCGAAGGGAATGTCTCTATGACGCAATTTCACCAGACGGATGCGAGAAAGGGCCGTCCTCTTCAAATCCAGCAAAAGGATAGCCAGGGAAATCTCTTACGAGAAACCCTGTATACTTGGGCCATCTCAACTCTTTTTCTTGGAGTGGCATATATCCACTTGGATTCATTGGCAGCGAATATCTGCGATGGGAATACGCCCTGTAAGCAGACTCGCACAGATTACACCTACGATTTATATGGGAATACGACAAGCGAAGAGCACCAGGGAGACCTTTCAGTGACAGGAGACGAACATAGTACCCATGCCCTCTACATCTATGACCTGACAAATTGGATTGTTGCTACCCCCTCTTGGCTCGCGATCAAAGATGCTGCCTCAACGATCAGGAAGCAGAGCTGGCTCACATACGATATCCTTGGCCGCCTTATTCAGAGAGAGGACTGGCTTGAAGGCGGGATCAATCCCGTTACTACACTTGGGTATGATGAATACGGAAATGTCACAACCGTCACCAATCCTTTAAATCACACTGTCACCATCACTTATGACCCGACTTATCATGCTTTTCCATCTACAGTCATCAATCCTTTGGGTCACATCGAATCGTATATCTACGACCCCGCTCTCGGAGTTGTCACAAGCTATATTGATAGCAATGGGAATATAACGACATTTTCCTACGATGTTCTTGGGCGGCCCATAAAGATCATTCGTCCGTTAGATAGCGATACCACCCCGACTGTCATTTATGCGTATACGGATTGGGGGGATCCATCACTGCAGAAGATCCTTCGGGCTTGGCGGGTAACAAGTGGGACAATAGATGTCTATACTGAGGCAAGCTTCCTTGACGGACTTGGGCGGACATATCGTCAGGAGCGGGATGCCGATGCAGGGGTAGCGATTCAAAATGTTTCCTTCGATGCCCGCGGACTCGTCACTCAAGCCGAAGTGCCCCATTACACCACTGAAACCCCCCGTCTTGAGTCGTACCAGTATGATCCCCTGCGTCGCCTTATAAAGCTCACCAATGTGGATGGGACCTATCGCACCACCGCCTATGACCGATGGACATTGACTATGACAGATGAGCTTTCCCACACACGGAAGCAAACACTGGATTTCTTTGGCAGGGTGAAGAAGGTAGAGGAATTTCTCGGGGTACAGACTTTTACAACAACCTATGATTATTCTGTTCTGGGAGATGTCACAAGAGTAGTGGATGCTGAGGGGAACACCACGACCATGACATACAATTCACTGGGTCAGAAGACAGCCATGGACGACCCTGACATGGGCCATTGGGAATACTTCTATGACCTTGCAGGGCGACTGATTCGTCAAAAAGATGCCAAGGGTCAAGAAGTCCGGCTCTATTATGATGCATTGGGGAGGATGGTGATGAAGGACAATCCTCCTATGAGCTCCACCACGAATCCAGGGCATGAGGATGTGGTCTTCATCTACGATGATCCTGCTGTGCCCAATTCTAAGGGCCGATTAACAAAGATGACAGATCCTACAGGTTCGACCTCATTTCGTTACGATGCGAGAGGCAGGGTGACAGAAATGACAAAAGTCATTTATAACCAGTCCTTCACGATTCAGGTGACCTATGACGCCAGCGACCGTATTAAAACTCTCACCTATCCTGATGGGGAAATTGTCACGTATACCCACTTGGCTGATCATGTGAAAAGCATCGTGGGCACGATGAATGGCTCTCCCTATGAATTTGTGAAAAATGTCGTCTCTGGATCTGATAGCCGCATCCGGGAACTCTACTTTGGAAATGGGGCGACGACGACCTTCACATACGATCCCGCCACATTGCGTTTGACAAATATCAAGACGCTCGTAAGTACCTCAGGCATCCAGGACCTGGATTTTACCCTCGATGGCCTTGGACAGGTGACGTATCTTGTGGACAAAGTCCTCAACATCACGCAGAACTTTTCCTACGATGACTTGGGAAGATTGATCCAGACGACCTATACCCCATCGGGAGGCACCACCGAAACCCAAACCTGGCAATACGATTCCATCGGGAATATCCTTGCGGGACCAGGAGGAACATACACCTATAGCAAGGTCAATGCAGGGCCTCATGCCGTTACAACACTCGTGGATCCCCTTGGAGGATTCTCCGGGAAAGGCTCAAAGCGATACGAATATAGAAAAGTTATAGAGGATATGCTCCATCTCCTGGAACAATTCTACGATAGAAATGCTCTGACTCCGGGAGGTGGAGAGGATGCTGATCCAAACAAAACAGCGTATACCTACCTTAACTTCTTCCAGGCAGTATATGAGATCTTGATAGACTCTGGCTTGGACCTTCAGGGCTTGGTCTCATTCTTCCAGTATGATCCGGAGATCACGACGCACACGGGTGAGCTTATCTCCCGGATAGAAAAAAAGGATCTCAATGCCCTTCTTGAACCCGAAGATGTGAAACTCCTGAGGAACATCCTGCACCGCATGGAGCTTCTTGTGGCTCAAACAAAAAGCCTTGATCCTACATATGACTTCCAATATGACGCCAATGGCAATATGGTGGCAGCCACAGGTGATGCCAATATCTCCATAACATATGATGAGGCAAACCGGATGACTTCCTTTGCGGACGGGACGAATACGACCCAATTTTTCTATGACGGCTTCGGGAATCGAGTGAAAAAGATCTCTCCCACAGGGGATACCAAACTCTATTTTGGGAAATTGTTTGAGGTTCGAGGAAATGTCCTGATCAAGAATATCTTTATGGGCTCGACACTTGTAGCCAGCATCGTCACCGGACTTCCTCCGCCAGGAGATGGCGGTGGGGGGTGTTCGTGCAAGACAGCCGTCTGCGTGAATCAATCATCGGGTCTCAATGATATATTCAACGGCCTAATTCTTGTCGGGAGCCCTTGCCTCTTCTTGATTTTCCTGAAGGGAAGAGTACTGAAAGGCGGATTTTTATATAGAGACCACAGATGGAAGCTCTTTATATTATTTGTCGCGACAACATTTTTCTGCTATTCTTTCCCTAAGATGCCTGCTCAGGCGATGACGACAGGTGATAGGGTATTCTTTTATCACCCCGACCATCTTGGGAGCCTTACCATGATGACCGATGAGACGGGAACAGTGGTCCAAAGAATTGAATACACCCCAGCCGGGGGCATCCGCTCCAATGTGACCACCGGTCCCTTTGACCCCAGCCTTAAGTTCACCGGCCAGGAATACGATGCCGAGACCGGAGCCTACTTCTATGGGGCCCGGTATTACCATCCCAAATTAGGGAGGTTTTTGAGCCCTGATCCCCTGATTCCCGATCCGCTGAATCCGCAATCTTTCAATCGTTATACCTACGCCCTCAATAATCCCCTGATGTACATAGACCCCAGTGGGTATTTTGCATGGGCCGTGCCGATTGCCTTTGCCGTAGTAGGAGCGGTGATAGGTGCGGCCATTGGTTATGGGAAGGCCTCACCAGGACAGGAAGCTCAGGGGGCCCTTGTGGGGGCGGCGATTGGTGCCGTTATCGGATTTGGTATCGGGATGGCCATTGCGGCAGTAGCTACAGAGAGTGCCGCCGCTACAGGTCTTCCCGCGGGATGGGAAGCTGCTCCTGCAACCGGGCCAGTGGATCCCTTTGCTCCTGGCATTTTCTATGGCGGGGCTGAGGGGGTAGGCGCAGCAGCTCCAGCCGCCATTGCGGCTCCCACCGTTACACAGGCAGCGGCAGCAGCAACCGTTGCTCAGGCTGCCGTTCAGGTCTTAGCTCCTGCAGCCACGGCCTCCCCTGCCAGCATCCCGGCCAATGTGGCCATGGCCCAGGCACCACCCACAGTATCAGCGCAAGCTCCTCCGTTGCCAAAGTGGTTCCAACAGCGTCTTGTCCAACTCATGCAGAATCCACCACCGGAACTTTTTACTGCGGGAAATTGCGTTCAGACACCGGCGAAGCTCTTTTCATTAGCAGCGGGCCAGCCATTCAATCCAGCTACATTCCCCCGGGCAGATATGCTCGTGGAAATCCCACCGTCCCAGCTTCAGGCTGGGGATTTGGGGTTTTGGAAGAATGCTGCAGGGATGGATAAGCATATAGCGGTTTATAATTCCAACCAGCCATATGATGTCAATGCCCGGCAATGGTTTTCCGGGGGAAGCCAGAATGTGCCAGGTGGTCTCAGGTATGGGGAAAAAATGGCATCAGCCCAGATGTACTTTAGGGGTTATCCTGGTCATCCAGGGTATCCAACGGTTAAATTTTATCGCTTTGTGGGGCTTCAGGTAGTAAGCCCATGAGATTTGCAAGATGTGGATGTCAAATCATAAATATAAAATATTGATTATTCTGTCCGCAGTTTTCTTCTGCTCCAAAGAGGTGGCAGCAGAAGAAAGCGGGCAGAGGGCAAAGATGACCCCTGAAGAGGTTGTCTCCGCATATTTGGAATATGCTAAAGATGATGATGAAAAAGCGTGGCAGTTCATTGTTGTTGGCTATTGTCCTTGGTATGATGAGAAGGCTCATACCTGGACAATCGAATCTTATGATCCACGAAAAGAGAAATGGGTGAGAAAAAACATCCCTCAAAATAAGGTTTGGGGAGATGATGTAAACGAAGACGCTTTTTACTGTGGCGATGCAGGTGGTGGTATGGGGAGAAGCTGGGTCATCATGGGATACCAGATTTCACCGGCTACGGTGATAGGTCTGGCAGCAACCGTTCCAGTTGTTTTTCAGGTTATCGGAAAACGGGATAATGAAAAATTTATCTATGACCCTCATTATCGCCTGGTTCATTATTACTTGGGCCACGCCCGAGGTGGGTGGATTATTTTCTGTCCTTATGGCGATGAAGTAACATTCTGCCCATTGAAAAATTGGGTGAGGGTATTGCGAGACGCCAGCCATGGGAAAGTCAAACCGGGCTACAAATATACTTATCCTGTTGGTGGCCTTTATGACCCAACTCGTGAGGATGTAGTCAAGGTTCTAAAGCAGCTAAAAAAGTGGTCATGGCCCAAAGGGAAGGAGATTCCTTTCATAGAATATGAGATAAAAGAGGAATGGGTTTACAAGTTCGCCCCATGCTGGTTGGCTCCCACGAACGACTATTGTCAGGAATGGGTGCGCAAGAGAGGGCCATTGGCCAATGAGCCCCCGTAAGGTAGTCTATATATAACGAAAATAATGAGATACGGTTTTGGCCTTGTTGTTTTCATTGTTCTTATGGCCGGATGTGGCCGTGAACAGGAAAGCCGTCCCCTAACGCTCACGATCGGCGGGCGACCGGTGAGACCAAAGGGTGAGATAAGCGGCCCCGGAGGCGGAGGTGGTGTGAGAACCATAGACTCAGGGGCAAGGATTGCGGATGTCAATGGTGATGGGCTACCCGATATTATCAGGGGTCAATTCCAGAATTATTTTGATGCGTATCTCAACACAGGTTCCGGATGGTCGCAGAGCACTGTGTGGGTGCCGCCTCTGGCCTTTGCTACTTCCACTGGCCTGGATACGGGCACTAGAATTGTTGATGTAAACGGAGATGGGCTCCCGGAAGTTATCAGAAGCCAGGACGGATGGGGGCAGAAAGCGTATCGGAATACCGGGACCGGCTGGGTGCAGGACAACACTTGGATTCCCCCAGTGGCGGTGCCTTTTGCCAGCAACCTGGGGACAGACCTGGGGACGAGAATCGTGGATGTGGACGGCGATGGATTGCAGGATATAATTCGGAATCAAGTTGGATGGGGGCAGACAGCGTATCGGAATATGGGAGCCGGCTGGGTGCTGGACAACACCTGGCTTCCTCCGGTATCAGTGCCTTTTGCCAGCAGCACAGGAACAGACCTGGGAACCAGGATTGTAGATGTAAATGGAGATGGACTGCCGGATATTATTCGGAGTCAGGTATCGTGGGGTCAGTTGGCCTATCGGAATACAGGATCAGGGTGGGTGCAGGATAATACATGGCTTCCTCCGGTAGCAGTGCCATTTGTCAGTAGCACGGGAACAGACTTGGGGACCAGGATTGTGGATGTAAATGGTGATGGGTTGCCGGACATTATTAGGAGTCAGACAGGATGGGGTGCGGTTGTTTATCTCAATACCGGGGCAGGATGGTCTTCCACGACCTTATGGATGCCTCCTATAGCATTTGTAGGTGCAACAGGTCAAGACTTTGGTATCCGATTTGCTGATGTAAATAATGATGGATTCCTTGATCTCCTTCAGAGCTGGGCAAATTCTTGGAATAGAACATTTCTCAATATCGGAAATGGATGGCAGGTAGATTCTACCTGGGCACCCCCTGCTCCATTTGTTTATTGAAAAGGTAAGGCGTGATTGAGGCCAATACTATTTGATGTCTATTTTCCCTGGATTGGCAAAATCAGCGTACTTTCCTACGACTTTTTCTATGCCCTTTCTATATCCATAGGGATTTATTTATTTTTTCTGATAACTACAAGAAAATATGGCCTTAATTATGGATCGGTTTCCTATGTAACACTTATTATTATTCTCCTGGGTTTCTTAGGGGCACGCATATTTTATGTTATTCAACATTATGATTTTTATTTTCAAGACCTTAGTCATGCTTCTATAGCATTGATTGGAAGAGGAACCTATTCATTTGGTTATGTTATTGGAGGGATTCTTGGAGTTATTCTCGGATCAAAATTAACAAATTTACCTTCGTTGGTTCTTTTGGACTCTGCCTCGCCATCGCTTGCCTTGGGGGATGCGATTGCTCGGATTGGCTGTTTTCTCAACGGGTGTTGCTACGGGAGCCCCTGTAGTTATTTTTGGTGTGTCCAGTATCCAGTGAAAAGTATTCCAATAGAAAATCTCAAATCATATACTACTCATTTGAGGATTAGAGAAGGATCTCTGTTCCTCCACCCAGTTCAATTATATGAGAGTAGTATATCTTTACTCATGTTTGTTGGGATTTTAGTTCTTTTAAGAAGAAATAAGTACAGACAAGGAAAGATTTTTGCCTTATGGGCCTTAGGCTATGGTATTATGCGGTTTGCTTTTGATTTTCTCCGTGGGGATGTCGATCGAGGCTTTATAGAGAACGCTTTTATTTCCCTCCCTAAGGCTATAAGTTTGGGAATTATTGCTTTGGCGTTATTCTTTTTGTTTAAGAAAACTTCTAAAGAAAATTTAGCAGGTTCACAATAAATATTTACCCAGATCTCTTAATTCGGAGATCACCGAGGACATTGAAAAAGTAATACTCAAATGTCTTGAGAAGGACCCGGACAATAGGTTCCAAACAGCCAAAGAACTTCTCGCTGCCCTGGAAACCATCAAGAAATGATTAATATTCAGTGAAGAAACGGCGCCTGCGCCTGCGTTTCCTTATTGATGCAAGGGATATGAGGACAAGCCCTGCAACGAACCCGCCAATGTGTGCATACCAGGCAACTCCTCCACCCATTGGAGCATTTAATACCTGCATGAGAAACCAGAGTCCGAGGAAAAGGCCAGCAGGCAGCCTGATAATCCTGATGAAATAGAAGAAGATTACCAGCGTCTCCACTCCTGCCCTTGGATACAGAAGGAAGTAGGCCCCCAGGACCCCTGATATGGCACCGCTTGCCCCAACCATCGGGATAGGGGAGTTCTGAGCTGTGAGGATATGCGCAAAGGCAGAGGCAAGCCCGCAAAGAAGGTAAAAGAGTATGAACCGGATGTGGCCGAGATAATCCTCGATATTGTTACCGAAGATCCAGAGGAAAAGCATATTTCCCCCCAGATGCAGGAAATTTCCGTGAAGGAACATTGCGCTGATGAGAGTATATGGAAGGGGGAATGAGTGTCTATACGATCCCCAGTTGAGGATCTCTACAGGGATTGCTGCATATTGTTTGACGAATGTCTCCTCCAACGGCCCTAACAGGGACTGATAGATAAAGACTCCGATGTTTGCAGCAAGAAGGCCCAGTGTAACAAAGGGAATAGTCTGTGTCGGGTTGTCATCCCTCAGCGGTATCATCGGATTCTGTCATATTGTGAAGACATTGCAGACTATATGTCAACACTCTAATCCGGCAATTGACCCATTCGGCGCTGCTCAGAGTCAATCCTGAGCAAGTTCAGAGTCGAAGGATTGATTTTTGCTTGCAGGGATTTTATGATTATTATGGATCATGGATGGATTCAATTGGATTGGGAAAACGCTCGTTCTTATCGGCGCGCTTGTCGCCGGACTTGGTCTCCTGATTTCCATTGCTCCAAAGATACCTTGGGTGGGGAGATTGCCTGGCGATATTATTATTGAGAAGAGGAATTTCAGCATATATTTTCCACTGACGACATCCATACTTCTGAGCGTCATGCTCACTCTCTTATTTAACCTGTTCAAAAGGTGATGCAACAGGTTCTGAATAGAATTTTAGAGCTTAAAGAGAGCCTATTTCATGCCCTCCCGGGTAGAGCCATGATGCCGCCCATTCTCCTCGGCATTTTTTCCATCATGTTTATTTTCCTCTACATCAGGCAGTGGATAACCCAGAAAAATCCATTTATAGGAAAAAAGGACAAGAATGCCCTGAGGATGGCAAAAAGATTTGCCAGGCGCGGCAAGTATATGGAAGCAGGGCTCCTTTTTGAATCACTACAGAGGTTCGGGGACGCTGCTTCCTTGTTTTTTAAAGCCGGAGCGTTCTCAAAGGCGGGAGAGATCTTTCTGAAGGAAAAAAACTACAAGAATGCCGCCGAGAGCCTGGAGAAGGGCGGGCAGCATGAAAGGGCGGCTGCAGTTTACTATCACCTTCAGGATTATTCCAGGGCGGCAGAAAGTTTTCAGAGGGCCGGAGTTTTCAAGATGGCAGGTGAGATGCATGAAAAGCTTGGAATGTTTGAGAAGGCCGGAGACAACTATCGTCAGGCCGGTCTCCTGAGAAAAGCAGCGGACATGTTTCTGTCCCTCCATCGGAATGCCGACGCTGCGAAGATGCTTGAAGAGGCTTATCACGAGAGGGTCTCACGGCTATCCGAGGGTCTTACCAAGGATATGGTGAGGGGGTTGAAAGAACTCGCCATGACAAGCGCCAATCTTTATCTCGAGGGCGGGGACGCTCAGGCAGCAGCAAAGATGTTTGAGGAAGCTGGGCTTTTAAGGCAAGCAGGGGAGATCTATATGAATTTGGGAGACCATGCAAGGGCTTCCCAACTATTGCTTCAGGCGGGTGAATCTATAAAAGCCGCAGAGGCGCTTGAGAAGGCAGGAGATACGAAGGAAAGCGTCCTTACAAAGGCCAGGGCATATCTCCAGAAGGGGCAGAAGATTGAGGCGGCGTCCCATTTTGAAAAGGGAGAGGAATTCTTGAAATCAGCGGACCTATACCACCAGCTTGGCGAGCAAATTAAGGCCGGGGAGATGTATGAAAAGGGAGGGGATTATCTCAAGGCCGGAAGCTCATTCAGATCGGGAGGGGATCTGAAAAGGGCAGCGAGATGTTTTGAGATGGGGAAGGACTATAATAACGCCGCAGAGATATATGGCCGGCTGGGCGATTACCAGAAGGAGGCCGAACTTCTCACCGTTGTTGGGGAGTTCTTCAAGGTGGGAGAAAGGCTTCGTGCAAGAGGCCTCAATGACCAGGCCATAAAAACCCTACAGCTTGTTGAAAAGATATCCCCTGACTATCGCAAAGCCTCCCTGCTTCTCGGTGATATTTTCCATGAGAAAGGGATGTGGAGCTTGGCTATTGAGAAATACAAGGATTCCATCGGTGGAGAGCCCATGGATCGGGCCAATCTTGGTGCCCACTACAATCTTGCGCAGGTTAATGAGAAGAGCGGGGACCTGAAGAGCAGCCTCTCTCTATATGAGAAGATCATGAGCCTTGACTACCATTTTAAGGATGTTACATCAAGGGTTATGGATGTCAAGAAGCAGCTTGAGAGGTTTGCCACTCCTACACCACCTGGAGTTGATCTTTATGCCCAGACAGCAGTGGATGGCGTCACACGGGCTCCTGTCATTTCCATTAAGAAGCGCTACTCCATCATTGAGGAGCGTGGGAGAGGAGGACTGGGTGTAGTTTTCAAGGCAAAAGACACGGTCCTGGACAGAGTTGTGGCCTTCAAGGTTCTCCATGTGGCCCTTCAGGACAATCCGAAGGCCCTTGAAAGTTTCCTCAGGGAGGCCAAGGCAGCGGCCTCCCTCAACCATCCCAACATTGTCACAGTCTATGATGCGGGTCAAGACGACGGGGAAGTCTTCATCTCTATGGAATTTGTTGATGGGAGCACCCTCAAGGAGATCCTTCAGGAGCAGGGGAGGATTCCAGTAAAGGCGTCTGTTTTGATCGCAGGCCAGATCTGCCGGGGCCTTGGCTATGCTCATGAGAGGAAGATAGTCCACAGGGACATCAAGCCAAGCAATATTATGTGGACAAGGAAGAAGGTCGTGAAGATTATGGATTTCGGCCTTGCTAAGGCGCTGGAGGAGTCACGGATGGAACAGACCATTGTGGGAGGCACTCCATATTACATGTCTCCAGAGCAGACTCTGGGGGAATCAGTTGACCACAGAAGCGATATATATTCACTCGGCGTTACCATGTTTGAGATCATTTTGGGCCGTCTTCCATTCACAAGCGGGGATGTAGGGTATCACCATGTCCATACACCTCCCCCTGATCCGAGGAGCATTGATCCGGACATCCCCGAGTCTCTGTCCCATGCAATCCTGACGTGCATGGAGAAGGACCCCTCCAGGCGGTATCAATCCACCAAAGAACTCTTCTCCGATTTAAAGAAACTGGGATAGTTTACGCGGCTGCTGTTGAGAGCTCGCTCCGAGGACTTCGTGGATCTGAATAGTGTGGGTTTTACCCTTGAGGCTGATCATGCCGAGAGGGCGGGTGGAGAACAGCCTGTAAACCAATCTGTAGGTGTCGTCGCCGATCAGAATCTGATTGGGTTTGGCAGAGCTTTGCAGGCGGGAGGCTATATTGACCGCATCTCCCAGAACGGTATATTCCATCCTGTTGGTTGACCCGATGTTGCCAGCCACTACCTTTCCAGTGTTGATTCCGATCTTGATTGAAAATCTTTTATGCTCCCCTATGTTGCGATTGAAATTCTCTGACTCTTTTAGCATGTCAAGGGCAGCGCGCACTGCCAGTTCCGCATCATTCTCGTGTGCAATGGGAGCGCCGAAAATTGCCATTAGAGCGTCCCCTATAAATTTGTTCACCGACCCCTCGTAGTGAAAGATCACGGCGCTCATCCGGGTGAAAAAACCATTGAGGAGTTCGGCCACCTCTTTGGGAGAGAGCCTTTCTGACAGAGATGTGAAATTTATTATATCTACAAAGACAATTGTAGCTGTTCTTTCATTGACCTCCAGGGGTATGATGTCCTGTTCCCTGGACTTCTTCATTATCATTTCAACAACCTCGTGGGAAAGAAATCTTTCCAGGTTGTTCCTCAGGATTGCCTCAAGCTTGATATCTTCTTTGAGCTGTTCCTGCTTGAGGCCTATGGCGATGATATTGGAGATGGTTGTGAGAGCATCCAGATCCTGTTCAGTAAAGGCATGAGTAGAGAGAGAGCTGTCGAGGTAGATAGCTCCTGTAATCCTATCTTCCTCCCATAGAGGAACGCACAGTGCTGAACGGATCCCGAAGTTGGTGATGCTGTCTCCGGAGGCAAATCTCGGGTCATACCTGGCATCAGAAGTAATGATGGCTGACTTCTCTGTGATCACCCTCCTTGCAATTGTCATACTGACGGGAATTTCCTGGGGTTGGCGCTTCTTCATATGTTCTCCGGACTTGGTGACGAATGGGACAAGGTTCTGGCCCTGCAGGATCAAAACAGATCCCCTCTCTGCATTCATCGTCTGAAGGATGAGCGTCAGTGCCATGTCAATGACATCTTTCATGGCAGCGCCGCATGCAATACTCCTGGCGACCTGATAGAGGATGAGGAGGACTTGGCTGCTTGTATCAGGCCTGGGAAGAGTTCCTCTATGAAGATTTCTGATGTTCTGCAAAGGTTTAAGGACCTCAGGAGGAAGAACCTGGTCCATTGATAGTTCTTCTTTGTAAACCAATTTCATATCGCCGATGCTGATAACATCGTTGTTCTCAAGAAGCTTCTCTGTGATCCTTTGTCTGTTAACAAACGTTCCATTGGCGCTTCCGAGATCAACGAGATAATATCGCCCACTCTTCTGGACGATCTGACAGTGGTAGCGCGATACCTTCGGATCGGGAACAACAAGCTGGTTCTCGGGCAATCTTCCCAGAGAAAATGGCAATGGGGTTATGTTTACTTGTTTCTGAGAATTTCCTTCATTGAAGTTGAGGGTCGGCATATTTGATATTAATATCATTTTCCCTTAAGAAACGCCATGACCTTTTTGAAATCATCCCATACATGCTTTTTCATGGCAGGGTTTCTTAAAAGATAGGCAGGGTGAAAGGTGGGCATTATTGGAATTTGACGCCAGCTGTGGAATCTACCCCTGAGTTTTGAGATGGGGTCTATTGTGTCAAGGAGGGCCTGGGCCGAGACAGAGCCAAGGGAGATGACGCAAAGGGGACTTATTATGGAGAGCTGTTTGTCAAGAAACGGCATGCATGCGGAAATTTCCTCAGGAAAGGGAGTCCTGTTCCCGGGCGGCCAGCATTTTACCACATTGCAGATATAAACGTCTTTTCTCTGGAAACCCATGGCCTGTATCATTTTCGTAAGAAGCTGGCCTGCGGCCCCCACAAATGGTTCTCCCTGAAGGTCTTCATCCCGTCCAGGAGCCTCGCCCACAAAGACGACTTTTGCCTCAGGATTTCCCTTGCCGAAGACAAGGTGGGTCCTGCTTCTGGAAAGGACGCACCCATTGCAATCTCCGATCTTCCGCCTCAGTGCAGAAAGCAGATTTGCCCTATCGGCAGTTATCCGCTGCATAGGAACTCCCGGGTGATGAAGGGATTCGAGATAGGTGAGGTACCTCTTAACCCCTATGACAATATCTTTAAACTCTTTTCTTTCCTGCCCTATCACTGCATGTAATCTATCACATATATCGTCCTTATGCATGGCCCGTTTGGGTCGTTGCGGCCTCACTGCACATGGAGGGGTTTAATTTTTGGGAAAAATTTGATAATGTTAACAAGAGATGAGCGCTAATATACTCTCTGATAAGGAGATAAAGAAAAGGCAAAGAGAAAGGCTCATTATCGCTGTGAGCGGTGTAGCTCTTCTTTTTATCACCTATCTTGAAGCTCATATTGCCCAGATAAGCCTTAAGGTTCCTTTGTCGTCAAATATTCTGGTCTTCGGCTTCATCAACCTGAACATAGTCCTCCTCCTACTCCTCCTCTTTCTTGTTATAAGGAATGTCGGAAAAGTGATCTTTGAGAGGCGGAGAAAGGTGATCTGGTCCAAGCTGCGGAGCAAGCTCATCATGGCGTTCCTCGGCTTTGCCTTCTTCCCTACGGTGGTCCTATTCCTTGTGGCCTCGGGCTTCGTCTCTCATTCCATTTCAAGTTGGTTCTCAAGTCAGGTAGAGACATCGCTGAGGGAGTCCCTTGAGGTGGCACAAACCTATTACGAGAACTCGGCCATCAACGCAGTCAACTATGCCCAGCAGATCAGCAAAAATATCACCGAAAAGGCCCTTCTCGAGAAGGAGATGGCAGATCTGCTCAAGGAGTTTGTGTCCCTCAAACAGAAGGAATACAACCTGGGTCTTGTGGAGATTTTTTCACTCAGACAGAAGGAGCAGTTTGCAGTGTTCAATCCTAAGGTCCCTGCGGAGAGCATGACCGATCCAGGCTCAGATTTTGTGAAAGATGGCTTGGCCGGCAAGACCCTCACAAAGATCAAATCCCTGGGCCAGGGTGATCTGATCAGGGGGATCGTCCCGATCCGCTCTGCAAGGGATGAGAAGGTGATAGAAGGGGCTGTTGTTGTAAGCTACTATGTTCCCAGGAGCCTGACCGGGAAGATGGCAGAGATCAAGGAGGTCTATGAGAAATACCTTGAACAGAGCACGCTCATGCCTTATATCAAATGGAGCTACCTCCTTATCCTTTTTCTCATCTTCCTTCTCATTGCATTATCCGCCACATGGTTCGGCCTGTATCTCTCAAGGGGGATCACCGATCCTCTTCAGAAGCTGTCAGAGGGAACAAAGCAGATAGCCCAGGGGAATCTTGATGTCAGGGTCGTGGCCCAACAGGACGACGAGATTGGATCGCTTGTATCCTCTTTCAACTCTATGGCTGAGGATATAAAGAGGAGCCAGTCGCAGTTGCGCCAGGCAATGGAATCTCTTGAGGAGAGGCGAAGATACATGGAGATCGTCCTCAGGGATATCGGGGCAGGGGTGATCTCGGTTGACATGGAGGGTAGGATTACAAACATAAATACATCGGCAGCAAAGATACTCAACATTTCTACCGAGAAGGTCCTTGGGAGGGATTATCGCGATGTGCTCAGGCCAGAGTATCTTTCCATTGTTCAGAGGATCGTTAAGAACTTAAGAAGCTCCGGCAAGGACACCATCAGTGAGGAAGTGAAGATCCCTACTTCCTCGGAGACCTTGACCCTTCTGGTGAGCCTCACTGCCATAAGAGATGAGAAGGGGAAGGACCTCGGTATAGTTGCTGTATTTGAGGACCTCACCCAGCTCGTCAAGGCCGAGAGGGTTGAGGCATGGAGGGATGTTGCGAGGAGGATCGCCCATGAGATCAAGAACCCTTTGACACCGATCCAGCTTTCTGCGCAGAGATTGAGAAAGAAGTACCTTGACTCCATCAATTTTGATCGGGCAGTTTTCGATGAGTGCACCACTACGATCACCAGGCAGGTTGAAGAGCTCAAGAACCTTGTCAACGAATTCTCAAATTTCGCCCGCATGCCGGCTTCCAATCCTACTCCCAACAACAACCTCAACGATCTCCTGAAAGAGGCATTCCTGCTCTTCCAGCAGGGGCACAGGGACATTGACATCCGTTTTGAGCCAGACAATTCAATTCCAGTGCTCGAGCTGGATAGGGAACAGATTAAAAGGGCTGCCATCAACCTGCTTGACAACGCCGTGGCTGCCGTGAAGAGCGTTACGGATGGACAGGGGGAGATCCTTCTCAAAACTTCCTTTGACAGAGATCTCAAGATCGCAAGATTTGAGGTTGTGGACAATGGATGCGGGATTTCCACCGAGGACAAGCCAAGGCTTTTCGAGCCGTATTTTTCCACAAAGAAGACCGGCACAGGTCTTGGTTTGACGATTGCGAGCCAGATCATCCGTGACCACAAAGGGTTCATCAGGGTTCAGGACAACCGCCCGAGGGGGGCCAGATTTATCGTTGAGCTTCCGGTGAGGGCATAGAAGGTTAAGGGGAGCGAATATCATGTCAAGAAGAGTCCTCGTTGTTGATGATGAAGAGAGTATCCGGAAGTCGCTAAGGGGCGTGCTTAAGGACGAGGGTTATGATGTGCTGCTGGCAGAGGATGGCCCTCAGGCCTTGAAAATTGTTGAGGATGAGTCCCCGGAGCTTGTTCTGCTCGATATCTGGATGCCCAAGATGGACGGGATGGAAGTTCTGGAGAAGTTGAGAGAAGCGCATCCCACACTTCCTGTCATCATGATCTCGGGCCACGGCACTATTGAGACAGCAGTCAAGGCCACGAAGCGAGGTGCCTACGATTTTCTCGAAAAACCGCTTTCTGCCGAGAAGGTTATTCTTGCCGTTGTTCATGCGCTCAAGGAAAGGGACCTTCTTGAGGAGAATGTGTCCCTTCGCCAAAGGGTGGAGGCGAAATATGTTCTTATCGGCGAGAGCCCTGCAATGAAGGAGCTCAAGCTACAGATTGACAGGGTTGCTCCTACCAATAGCTGGGTGCTTATCACAGGCGAGGATGGGACAGGGAAGGAGCTTGTTGCCAGGACGATCCATCGTCTCAGCCCGAGAGGACAGAGCCCCTTTGTGGATGTCAACTGCGCTGCGATTCCGGAGGAGCTTATTGAAAGCGAGCTCTTCGGTTATGAAAAGGGGGCCTTCACTGGAGCGATTTCCCGCAAGCAAGGGAAATTTGACCATGCACATACAGGGACAGTCTTCCTCGATGAAATAGGGGACATGAGCTTGAGGACCCAGTCAAAGATACTGAGGATCCTTGAGGAGCACCGCTTCGAGAGGGTGGGTGGAACTGATGCGGTAGAGGTAGATGTGAGGGTCATTGCTGCGACGAACAAGAACCTTATGGCAGAGATAGAGAAGGGAAGGTTCAGAAAGGATCTTTATTACCGCCTGAATGTAATTCCTATAAATGTTCCTCCTCTTCGCGAGAGGAAAGATGACATCCCTCTTTTCGCCCGTCATTTTCTCAGCGAGTTCGCCAGGGAGAATGGGAAAGAGCAGAAGGAATTCACCAATGAAGCCCTTCGCGTCCTGAACGGATATGATTGGCCAGGAAATGTAAGGGAGCTGAGGAACCTGGTTGATAGGCTCATCATCATGACCACAGAGAGGGTCATTGATGCCCCTGATGTGGTCCAGCATATCGGGAGAAAGGCACTCGGCATAGCTGCAGGAGAGGGGTCTGAGGGGTTCCTCTCTTTGTCGTCCTATACAGACGCCAAGGAAGGTTTTGAAAGAGAGTTTATCACAAGGAAGCTCAAAGAATACGGCGGCAATGTTTCCAGGACAGCCTCTGCAATAGGAATGACCCGCGAGAACCTCTCCAGGAAGATAAAAATGCTTGGAATAGGCAAGTGACCGTCAATATCGTCCTTTTTATCGCCACTATTTTTACAACACTTATAGCGGGTGCAGTCCAGGCTGGCGTAACCAATCCTTTGGGAAGCTTTCCTTCTCTTATGAAAGGATGGCCGTTTGCATTTTCTCTTATGGCGATCCTGCTGTCACACGAGATGGGGCATTTTATTATGTCAAGGCGACACAATGTTGATTCCACTCTGCCTTATTTCATTCCCGGCCCGACGATTATGGGGACATTCGGCGCAATCATCAAGATGCGCTCTCCTATCTGGGACAAGAGGGCACTACTTGACATAGGCGCTGCCGGTCCCCTGGCCGGTCTTGTAATAGCTATTCCGGCTTTAATGTATGGGCTGTCAATTTCGGAAGTGAAGATTGTTGGATCCTCCACAGAGGGCATCAGGCTTGGCGATTCCATCCTTCTCTCCTTAATGACCAGATTTCAGTTCGGTGAGCTTCCCAAAGGGCATGAGGTGTTCCTCAATCCAGTGGCGTTCGCAGGATGGATCGGCCTCTTGATTACCTCCATGAATCTTCTGCCCATTGGGCAGCTTGACGGGGGACACATCGCCTATGCAGTTTTTGGAAGGCACCAGAAGACAATATCAAGAGCGATTTTGATCGGCCTTATTGTTGCAGGGATTATGTGGTGGGAAGGCTGGCTCCTCTGGGCTGCCCTCTCCGTATTGTTTGGTCTTAGGCATCCCCCGCCTGTTTACCCAATGATTCCTTTGTCTCGCGGGAGGAAGCTGATAGGAGCCCTCTGCATGTTTGTCTTTATTGCAACCTTTATCCCTGTGCCCGTAAGCCTCCCATAGTCCTGTGGCTATTAAAGCATTGCAATCTATCAAGGAAATGATATTATAGGTTGCAATGGATGCCATCGGAAAAATCCTTATTGCAGATGATGTTGAAATGGTGTTGAGGCTTGAGGAGTTGTTTCTAAAGAGGCTTGGTTGTCAGGTCATCAGGGCCAAGACAGGGCCTGAGGCCCTCAGGAAGATTCAGGCCGAAAAACCAAAGGTTGTCCTCCTTGATCTGGAGATGCCAGAGATGACCGGAGATGCTGTTTGTAAATTTACCAAGAGCAGCCCTTCAACCAAGAACATTGTTGTCATTATGGTGACATCCCACGGCAAGAAAGAGGATGAAGATAGGTGCCGCAGGTCCGGATGCGATTATTTCATTACCAAACCCATTGATCACAAAGAGCTCATTGCAAGGGTTGAAGAGGCTCTAAGGAAATGAAAAGGGGACAGGCTACTTTTTTTATATGAGTTTTTAACTTGCTCAAGTCTAATATTTCCATATGACTATGAGGATAATATGAAGGGGATGAAAAAAGTTGCCTGTCCCCGTCTTACCCTTCTTAGCGGCTTCAAGGATATTCTCCCTCCTGATGGTTCATCGCTTCGTCTTATTGAGGAAAAAGCAAAAAGCGTTTTTGAAAAATATGGATTTGATGAGATTTATCTTCCTCTCCTTGAGAAAACCGAGCTCTTTCTTCGTTCTATCGGAGAAACAACTGAGATCGTTGAGAAACAGATGTATACCTTTGAAGACAGCGATGGGGAGAGCCTGACCCTAAGGCCTGAGGGCACAGCCTCTATTGTCAGGGCCTATATCGAGCACAGCCTGTTTCAAAAAGAGCCTTATACAAAGCTTTGGTACAGCGGGCCCATGTTCCGCCACGAGAGACCACAGAAGGGGCGGTTCCGCCAATTCTACCAGGTCGGCGCAGAGGTCTTTGGTCTTGAGGGGCCCCTGATAGACGCTGAGCTTTTGGATATGCTCATGCAATTTTTTGAAGAACTGGGCGTTAAAGGCCTTGAGGTTCAGGTCAACTCCCTGGGATGCAAAAAGTGCAGGCCGGAATATACAAAGAAACTTGCATCGTTCTTCAAGAAAAATGTGAAAGGCCTTTGTGAAGACCACAAGAAAAAGGTGACACTGAACCCTCTTCGGATCATGGATTGCAAAAAAGATCCATGCAGGGAATTGTCATCCAGGGCACCTTCCATCCCGGAAAATTTATGCCAGGACTGTAATAGGCATTTTGAGGATTTCAAGGGCAATCTCAGAGCCCTGGAAGTTCCTTTTGTTGTAAATGCACGCATTGTCCGCGGCCTTGATTATTATACACGGACAGCCTTTGAGGTGATTTCCAAGGGACTGGGCGCTCAGAATGCCGTTGCAGCAGGCGGGCGCTATGACGATCTTGTTGGAGAGATGGGAGGACCTGCTACTCCCGCAATAGGCTTTGCCATAGGGGTGGATAGGCTGCTTTCGCTTGTTGGCCCTATAAAGGAAAAGCGCCGCCTTGAGGTGTTTGTAGCAATTCTGGGCGAAGATGGATATAGCAAGGCAATGGTCCTGATCCATCAATTAAGGCGCAGTGGTGTCAGCGCTGAAAGGGATAACTGGCGTCCAGGGGTAGGGAAGGCACCCAGTCTCAAGAGCCAGATGCGCAGGGCCGAAAAGCTCGGGGCCCGTTATGTTGTGATTGTCGGAGGCGAGGAGCTTAAGAGGCAGAACATTGTGATTAGGGACATGGAGAAAAAAGAACAGCAGGAAATTGAACTGACAATATGCGTTGACTATATAAGGAAGCTCACTCAATCACCATCAGGGTCTCCTGGGGATTGACCTCGTCTCCAACCTTCAAAGTTCTATCCCGAATGGCATGGGGAGATTCCATCGCCACTTGACAGCTTTTTCTACTTATGGTAAAAAGATCGAGTCATGGACGAGAGGGGCCATTTTGAGTCTCTCCGAAAGTTTTTTCTGATTGAGAAAGAATACCCTGGAGGCTCTGGATATAAGTTTCAGGGCTTTTTATTTTCCCATTTATAGAGGTGCCCAATGAGACAGCCAGTCATAATAATAGTATCGGTTCTTTGCGCACTTTTAGTTCTTCTTCAATTCAATTCCTATGCTGATAAGCCTGAATCCCTCTCTGAACTTGTCCAGAGGCTAAGCTCTCCTGTTCCCAAGATTGCAGGGGACGCAGCTTTTAAACTACTCAAGATAGCTCCCCACATAAACCCAAGTGTAGTTAGACTCGCATGCGAAACAGCTGCACGGGTCAAAGAGCAAAATACCCATGAGTGGATGACAAAGGTTATTCTCAAAAGCAGTATTGATCCTACAACCCGAAGCCTCTGTGCCCTTGGTGCAGGATTGCTTACAATCATCAAGAATGAGAATGGGAAGCCAAAGGCCCAGATCCCCTCCGAATTGGTCAATGCTCTGATTGACTCACTCAGAAAGGACGATCCCTATCAGGTTCGTATCGCTTCTGCACGGGCATTGGGATACACCTATAGCAGGAAGGCCATCTGCCCTCTCTTTGACATTGTTCAGGACACCTCAGAAGATCCCATTGTTCAGACTGTAGCTGCTGATTCGCTGACAAAAATCATGAACTTCATCGTCAATCTTCGTGGAGAGAGCATCAAGAAAGAATGTTCTCCTGGCCCAGACATCCCTGAGAGTGGCAGCTTTGTTACACAGGAGATGCTGATAAAGGCAAATCTATATATTATGGATAAGTTTGTAAACTTTATTAAAAAGGCCATGCCGCAATGAAAGTGCTCCTCAAATATTTCCTTCTCCTCTCTTTTATACCCTTTGCCCTCTACAGGTGTTCGGGATGCGAAGAACCTGGCGAGCCTCCCTGCACGCTTTGCGAAGCATGTATAGATTACAAAGAAGGAACGGGGAAAAGCGCCAAGGGTTACTATTTGATTGTTGACACGAAGACCAACAAGATTCTCAAGAAAATTGATCTATCATCAATCGGTGTTCCTGGCCGCCAGAAGTGGGTGCAAGACATTAAACAAGGGCAGGCTGTGATCATCGAGCGAGGGAAGCCTGAGACATTTTATATCTATAACTTAGAATCGGACAGTGTGAGAGCAACCATTACCAATAGTGTCTTTGGGCTGACCACACTTACACCTGATGCTCGAACTATGATCATGGAGGAAATCCAGACCTGGCAATTCCACACGGGGAGGATTAAGGTCTTTGATCTGGAGAATGGAAAAGAACTCACGAAATTAGAAGTGTCGCTTCCTGAAAAGCAGGAGGAGGGGAAGAAGATCGCACGGGGAGGAATTATCTATTTACTTCCTGATTCCAGTGGGTTCATCTACAACACCACCGAGGAACTATTGACGGTGGATCTGGCGACGGGGCAGGTCACAAAGCGGGTGAAGATTCAGTATCCCGAGGGGGTGGTGAAATGAAGATGAGGATTGATGAAGGACGGACTGAGGTATCGCTTGCAGTGGTGAGAATCATCGTTGTTTTGGGAGTTTTCTTGAGTATTGTCACGGCCTGCCGGCCACCGGAGGAGACTCCTCCACCTGTCAATCATTGTCGGGATTCTGCCTTGGATTGTTTGTGGCTGATAGAAGTGACCCCGCAGATTGGGGCTCCGCTCAGCAGAGGGAAGACCTATACGATGTCCCTACGGGGAGAGCATAAATTGGTATCTGCACAAAGTGGGACGATTTACCTGACTGTATATGATCCTCAGGAGTGGGCATATATCTTGATCGGGTCAACTGTGGGGGAGACGAGAGTGACCCAGGGGATGGGACAATTTCAGGTATCTTCGACCTTTGCGGTCAGTTCTCCTACGGTTACAGCGGTGCGGGCATGGATACCTCTCTATGGGGAGGGGATAACCATGCCCATCCAGAGCTGGGATATTGGCCCCTGGCCTGTGCAATAGTATTTACCTGTGGCAGGACAGATCTGTCAGGTCTTTGCTTGTGCCATAGGGGGAGCAAGCCTCATTCCATGTGTGACCTTTGAAGTGGCTGGGGTGAAACCTGGGCCTGGGGTTGACCCGCCGGATCCAATAGCGATGCACATCCAGTTTGGCACCGTGCTCTCCGGGATAGTGGGGACGACCCTTGCTGAGGAACCCCTCACTCTCCAGGTTGTGGATCAAAAAGGGGTGGGGGTGGCCAATGATTGGGTGACCTTTACAGTGCTGACCGGTGGGGGGAGCCTATCCAGTGAGGATGGGGAAATTCAAGGACCGCAGATCATGGTGCAGACTGATAATAGCGGAATAGCACGGGCTGTGTTTACCATAGATATAAAGATCAGTGATAAACCCTGCTTAGAGTCTAATGGACATGGAGAAAAAAGAACAGCAGGAAATTGAATTGTCTATATCCGTTGACTACTTAGAGAAACTCACTCAATCACCATCAAGGTCTCCTGGGGATTGACTTCATCGCCTATTTTTACAAGTATCTTTTTCACAACCCCGTCAATTGGTGTATGAATTTCACTCGCCATCTTCATGGTTTCCAGCACAAGGACTGTTGTTCCAGCCTTCACTTTATCACCTTCTTTAACAAGGATCTTTGTTACCTTTCCCGGTATGGGTGTTGAGACATCACCTGTCTCCTTTGCCTTTGGCCTTTCTGACACCCCTGCAGTAGTGGGGACGATCTCACCCTTAACTGTCGGCACTATTTCCACAAGTGATTCCAGCACGACTTCTTCAAGCTTGCCGTCCACCTCTATGAAGAAGGGCCTCGGCTGCTCCCCCCTGGGTCCTGCAGCAGCAATCTTGACATGGAATGGCTCTCCATGGACTTTGATGACGAATTCACTCGGGGCATAATGCGGAGCAGGCCCTTTCCCGGCCTTTTCTGTAACCTCTTCTTCCTTTGGAGGCGGAAGCCCTTTTGCCCTCCACTCAAAATATTCCATGGCAGCCGCTGGAAAGAGGGCATAGGAAAGAACATCCTCTATGCCTATGGCTGTGGCCCCAATCTCTTTTGCCATTTTCTCAAGCTCGGACTCCAGCAGGTCTGCCGGCCTGCAGGTGATGGGATTTTCCTTCCCAAGTGCTTTTTTCAAAAGTTCCTTGTTTACAGGAGCCGGTGGTTTGCCGTAGAGCCCCTTGACATAGTCCTTTGTCTCTGTAGCTATGACCTTATATTTTTCATCTGCCAGGACATTGAGGGTTGCCTGCGTTCCAACGATCTGGCTTGCAGGCGTTACAAGAGGGGGATATCCCAGGTCGCTTCTTACACGGGGGACTTCCTCAAGGACTTCCTGCATTCTGTCAAGGGCGTTGTGATCCTTAAGCTGGGAGGCAAGGTTTGAAATCATGCCTCCGGGGATCTGCCAGATGAGCATGTTTGTGTTGATACCTGTGTATTCGCTCTCGTATTTCCTGTATTTCTTCCTGATCTTCCGAAAGTAGTCGGCTGCCTCAGAGAGTGACTTCATATCAAGGCCCGGGTCAAAGGATGACCCCTTTAGGGCAGCAGCAATGGTTTCCGTGGGGGCCTGTGAGGCTCCTGACGAAAGCGGTGAGATGGCTGTATCCACTCCGTCCACACCTGCCTCAATGGCCTTGAGCAGGGAGGATGTGGCAAAACCAGTCGTGTCATGGGTATGGAGGTGAAGCTGCAATGGGACTGCCTCCTTTATCATCCTCACCAGTTCCTCAGCTGCGAATGGCGAGAGGATGCCCCCCATGTCTTTGATACAGATGGAGTCAGCGCCCATATCTGCAAGCTTTTTTGAAAGCCCGGCATAGTATTCTGCATTGTAAATGGGACCGGTTGTATAGCAGATGGACGCCTGGAAATGCGCCTTGTGCCTTTTTATCTCCTTAGCGCTCGTCTCAAGGTTCCTCAAGTCATTCAGAGCGTCAAAGACCCTGAAGATCTGGATCCCGTTTTCAACGGCCCTCTCTATGAACTTTTTAAGGACATCATCCGGGTAATGGCGATATCCCACAATATTCTGCCCCCGCAGAAGCATCTGGATCTGGGTGCGCGGTAGGGCTGCCTTTAACTTTCTGAGCCTTTCCCAGGGGTCCTCTTTGAGAAAGCGCAGGCAAGTATCAAATGTTGCCCCTCCCCATACTTCCAATGACCAATAGCCAACCCTGTCAAGTGTCTCGCAGATGGGAAGCATGTCCTCTGTCCGCATTCGTGTGGCGAGGAGGCACTGGTGGGCGTCCCTTAAAACTGTCTCAGTAACGATTATTTTCTTAATATCCTTCATAGGCACCAAGTGCAGTTGATATTGCGACAATTATATCAGAGGGGTCTCTGAACTCCTGAAATTCCGCAAGCTCCTGATGTGAATCAATAAATGTTGTATCAAAATTGCCGCTGACGAAGTCAGGATGCGTGACAATCCTGAGGTGAAAGGGAATGGTTGTTTTTACCCCGCGTATCACGAATTCCTTCAAAGAGCGGCGCATTCTATTAGCGGCTTCGTCCCATGTCATTCCATGCACTGTGAGCTTGGCAAGAAGGGAGTCATAGTATGGCGGTATTACATAATCTTTATAAATGGCCCCATCAATCCTCACGCCGATTCCCCCAGGGGAATAATATGCTGTTACCTTGCCTGAATTGGGGAGGAAATTGTTTTTTGGGTCCTCTGCATTGATCCTGACCTCAATAGCATATCCCCTCAGGAAGATGTCCTTCTGGGAAAGCTCCAAAGGTCTTCCTGCAGATATCTCTATCTGTTTTCTCACAATGTCAATGCCGGCCACCATCTCGGTCACAGGGTGCTCCACCTGGAGCCGGGTGTTCATCTCAAGGAAGTAATATTTCCTGTTATTATCCACGAGAAACTCAACTGTGCCCACGCTCGAATATCCCACCGCCCTGGCTGCCTCAATCGCTGCGTTTCCCATCTCTTCGCGCATTTTTTGACTGAGGAGAAGGGATGGAGAGAGCTCAATGAGTTTCTGGTGCCTTCTCTGGATACTGCAGTCCCTCTCGCCCAGGTGAACGATGTTTCCAAAAGAGTCTGCCAGGATCTGGAACTCTATGTGGTGTGCAGACTCAATGTATTTTTCCATAAAGACCTCATCTGAATCAAAGAACGCCTTTGACTCTGATCGGGCAAGGGGAAGGAATCTTTTTAATTCCTTTTCATCCCTTGCGATACGAATTCCCCTTCCGCCTCCACCCTCTGATGCCTTGATCATGACAGGATACCCGAGTTCTTCGGCTGTCTGGAGCGCTTCTTTCAGGGTGGAGATTTTCTCTTCACTTCCCGGGATCACCTGTATTCCAACCCCCTTCATTGTCCGGCGGGCATTTACCTTGTTTCCCATGCTGGCGATAATCTTATGGGGAGGTCCGATGAATGTGATCCCGTGCTTGTTGCAGAGCTCGGGGAGGGCAGGGTTTTCTGAAAGGAATCCATAGCCTGGATGGATGGCATCAGCTCCTACCCTCATTGCCAGGTCAACGATCCTGTGGATATTTAAATAGCCCTCTATTGGGCCCGGGCCCACGAGGTATGCCTCGTCTGCCTTCTTCACATACAGGGAAGTGGCATCTTCCTCGGAGTAAATCGCCACGCTTGGGATATTCAGTTCCGTGCATGCACGGATGATCCTGGATGCGATCTCCCCCCTGTTGGCCACAAGAATTTTCTTAAACATAATATTTTCTTATAGCATAATGACGGCTTTTAAAACAACGATTCTCTTCGTATTATGCCTATCTTTCTAACGGGTTTGACAACCTTATGGAGGAAAGATATATTTAACAAAGAGATACAGGAAGGAGGTGAGAATATGGCAGGCTGCAGCAAACCAAAGGGCAAGGGGTCAAAGAAGGGCGGACGGAAACCCTGCTGAAAAAGGTCAGTCCTTTATAAGAAGAAAATACATACCTACTATAACGGCGAGGAAGATCCCCACAAGGAAGAAACCCAACTGGGGCGTTGCCTCGCCTACGCCGGCTCGTTGAAAGGTGTAGTGGTATATGACGGCGAGGGCCACGATCGTCAAGGCCGGCACATAGAACCATTTCCATTTTAGAAACATAGTGACGGCCACGAGGACGAAGAACCCCACGATGGCCCTCGGGTCTTGCAGTAGCGTAGCAATTAATTGATTGACCTTGTCGCTATATGGTGAAATGGCATCAGGGTTCATTTTTTCTCCTCTCTGGGGAAATGGGCCTCAATAACCGTTTTCATCCCCCCTCTGAAGTTGAATTCTCCCCTCACTGTGAGCCGTTTTGGCGAGCATACTGCCACAATATCTTTCAGGATTCTGTTGACAGCGTTTTCATAGAAAATCCCCAGGTTTCTGTAGGCAAGTATATACATCTTCAAGGATTTGAGCTCCAGACAGAGTTTGTCAGGAGTGTAGTGAATGGTGATGTTACCGAAGTCAGGCAGGCCAGTTCTGGGGCACACAGAGGTGAACTCAGGGATATTGATTGTGATCTCATAGTCATCAAACTGATTCGTCCAGCATTCTATAGTTGGGAGCTCGCCTTCAAGTCCCGACTTCGCATGCTCCTCCGTGTATTCTTTGGCCATGTTTTTATCATAGAGTTTTGTTTTTCCCTGTCAAGGGGAATAACCGATGGCGCAACATCGCAGTGAATCTATATCGGGGTTGACATCGGGGGGAGAGCCCTTTACGATGTCCACAATGGATGTTCACAGGGCGATAGGGGTTTTTGATTCCGGCATAGGCGGGCTTACCGTCCTCAGGGAGATTATGAGGGTCCTTCCCCATGAAAATGCCATCTATCTTGGTGATACGGCAAGGGTTCCCTACGGGATAAAGTCTCCGGAGACGGTCAGGAGGTATTCCCTGGAGGCCGCTTTATATCTTCAAAGGCAGCGGATCAAGCTTCTTGTTGTGGCTTGCAATACATCCTCAGCGCTTTCATTGAATGTCCTGAGACGAAGGCTTCCGATCCCGGTGATCGGCGTCATAGAGCCTGGTGCGAGGAGGGCTGTTGAGGCATCACGCAGGAAAAGGATCGGTGTGATCGGCACAGAGGCCACGATAAAGAGCGGGGCCTATAAGAGGGCAATAGAAAGATTCGGAGACATCAGGGTCATTCAGAAGGCATGCCCTTTATTTGTCCCGCTTGCCGAGGAAGGCAGGACAAGGGACAGGATCGCCTCTCTCGCTGCAAGCGAGTATCTTAGAGGCTTCAAAAGGGGGAATGTTGATGTCCTTGTCCTGGGATGCACCCATTATCCCCTTCTCAGGGGCATTATCAGGAAAACCATGGGGAACGGGATCGCCATAATTGATTCTGCAGAGGAAGTGGCAGAGGAAACCGTCCGTGTGCTGAGAGGGAGGGGGCTTTTAAGGGACTCCTCCAGGCCTGCCTCATATAAATTTCTGGTGACAGACGACCCTGTCCGCTTCAAGAGGCTCGGGAGTCTTTTCCTCGGAAGGCCCATACTAAGGGTCAAACGGATTTCACTATGAAAATGGGTGAGGGGTAATGAACTTCAGGGATGCGTTGAAAAGAAGGGTACTGGTCATGGATGGAGCCATGGGGACCATGCTGCAGTCTTCCGGACTTCGGCCTGGAGGATGCCCGGAGGAGCTGAATGTCAGCCGGCCGGATGTTGTCCGGGAAGTCCATAGGGCCTATGCAGAAGCGGGCGCGGACATCATTGAGACCAATACATTCGGCTGCAACAGGATCAAGCTAAAGGAATATGGTCTTGAGAAGAGGGTTGAGGAGCTGAATATTGCAGGAATGAGGCTCGCCAGGAAAGCTGCCCAGGGGATAAAAGGCAGGGCCAGGCCTCCCTTTATTGCAGGATGCATCGGGCCCATTGGCAAATTCCTGGAGCCCCTCGGTGAGATGAGCTTTGATGATGCTGTCTCTATTTTCAAAGAGCAGGCAAGGGCACTCATGAAGGGAGGGGCTGACCTATTTTCCATAGAGACCATGATGGATCTGAAGGAGATCAAGGCCGCTGTTATTGCGGTAAGGGAAGTGACAGACAGGCCCATCATGGCAATGATGACATTTGAGCAGAGCATCAGGACGGTTCTCGGCACGCCGCCGGAGTCGGCAGCAATTGTCCTCGGGGGCCTGGGGGTTGATGTGGTCGGCACAAACTGCGGCCTTGGCGCCCAGGGTGTCTTTGAAGTCCTTAAGAAGATGTCCTCGGTCACCATTCGTCCCTTGATATCAGAGGCGAATGCAGGCATTCCAGTGCTCAAGGATGGCGTATCAATATTTCCCTCTTCTCCTCAAGACCATATCAAGTATCTCAGCGAGTCTATTGCGCTTGGGGTGAGGGTAATTGGCGGATGCTGCGGCACGACGCCGGAGCATATTAAGGCAGTTAAGAACGCAATACATTCGTCCGGGATCGATCTAAAAGTCCTTACAAGGCCTAAGGTGGCAATGCAGACAAAGCTTGCCTCAAGGACACGATGGCTTGTCCTTGGCTACCCAGCTCCTCCGGCGATCATAGGGGAAAGGATCAACCCTACAGGGAAGAAAGATTTTCAGGCCGAGCTCGCTGAAGGGAAAACCTCTTACATCAAAGAACAGGCCCAGGCCCAGCAGAAGGCAGGGGCCGCAGCGCTGGACATCAATGTGGGCGCTCCGGGCATTGACGAGCCGTCTGCGATGAAGAAGGCAGTCTTTGCTGCAAATTCATCCTGTGCGCTTCCTTTATTGATTGATTCTCCTGATCCCAGGGCATTAGAGGAGGGGCTGAAGGCTGTTGACGGCCGCGCCCTTGTGAACTCTGTAAGTGGAGAGAAAAAGAGGCTCAGTACTGTCCTCCCGCTTGTTAAAAAATACGGTGCATCATGCATAGCGCTTCTGCTCGACGAGAAAGGTATCCCTCCCTCGTCATCAGGAAGGCTCGCCATTGCCAGGAGAATACTTAAGGAGGCCAAAGCCCTGAGGATCCCGGCAGAGGACATTGTCTTTGATGCGCTTACCCTGACTGTGAGCGTAGATGAAAAGGCTCCCAGTGTTACGCTTGAGACAGTGAGGGGCCTTAAGGAGCTTGGGTATGTCACAATCCTCGGTGTAAGCAATGTCTCCTTTGGGCTTCCCCGCAGGCCGCTCATCAATTCGGCATTTCTCGCCATGGCAGCAGGGGCAGGTCTGGATGCTGCAATCATAAATCCACTCGAAGAGAACATGATGGGGGTTATGTCGGCCTCTGCGCTGCTTTCCGGCCGTGATCCGCGCGCTGAATCCTATATCAGGAAAAATGCCGTGAAGGCGCCAGGGAAAGACTACCAGCCCGAGTCTGCTCCGTCCGGGAACATCATGGACAGGATCTCGAGGGCTGTGATTAATGGCGAGGAGGAGAAGATATTATCTCTTGTTGAGGAAGCGTTCGGAAAGGGATGCAACGCGCTTCAGGTGAGCAATGACGGGCTTGTGCCAGGCATGGCAGAGGTTGGGCGAAGGTTTAAGGCCAACGAGATTTTCCTCCCACAGGTCATGCTTTCTGCCGAAACAATGAAGAAGGCGTTTGAAAGACTGAAGGCAGAGATGAAAGGGGGCGAGGGCCCTGTGTCTGGCCGGATCCTCATGGCCACCGTTGAGGGAGACATACATGACATCGGCAAGAACATCTTGGTTGCCCTGCTGGAGAACCACGGTTTTGAGGTCATTGATTTGGGCAAGAGCGTCCCTGCGGACAGAATAGTGGAGGAGGCCAGGAAGAGGAGTGTTGACCTTGTGGGACTCAGTGCACTCATGACGACAACCATGACAGAGATGAAGCGGGTTATTGGAAAGTTGAAGGAGGCAGGGATCAAGACCCTTGTTGCTGTTGGCGGCGCTGTTGTTAACAAGGACTATGCCAGGGAGATCGGGGCTGACATCTATGCAAAGGATGCCATGGACGCTGTCCGTCAGATCACCCGACTCCTCCCAAAAAAATAGATATTCTCTCCCGACCCACCTTCGGTGTGTGCCCGGGGAGAGGGCCCGGGGCCACTTGCTGCGCAGTCAGTGCAAGGGGGTTGGAGGGGTAATAGATTTCTTTTTCTTTAATTCAAAATATCTCTTCAGAACATATCCCATATCGTGATTCTTGACAGAATCTGGCTCGGTGAAGTCCATCTTCATGCTCATCCTGGCCAGTTTCCTCATCTCTTTATCAAGCGACAAATACTGTGGGACTATCTCATCCGCGATGTTCCTCGGAAGCGCTGTATATGATGTGAGGTCAGGGACTGTTGTGAAAACATCATACATTGCAGGGGCCCTCTCATCATACTGATACATGGGGGGGACACCGAGGATCAGCTCCATCGTTTTGTAGATGCTCGGGAAACTATAATGAACATGTGAGGTATAGTTTCTTTTCACATAGGGTCCTATGGCAAGGCATACTGTCCGGTGCGCATCGATATGATCTAATCCGCCCTGTGGGTCGTCCTCAACCACGAATATTGTTGTGGTTGGCCAGAATATGCTGTGGCTCATTGTTTCAATGACAAGCCCAAGTCCGTAATCATTGTCTGAGACCATTGATTCAGGGGTAAGCTCGCCCGGTGAGTATCCATAGGTATGATCATTCGGCAGGAGCATAAGGATGAAACTCGGCATATCATTCGGGCTTTTCTCCCACTCCTTAATCCTTTCGGCAAAATATTTTGCCCTGTCCTCGTCCTTTGGAGACATGGACCAGATGACTCCTCCGGGCCAGTTTTCATCCACATAGCCCTCAAGGCTCTTTTCACGTCCATACCATCCTTTTAGGTCAGGCAATGTCCCAACAGCCTCGCCGTAAACCATGAACTTAATATTGTGTTTCAAAAGATGGTGGAAGAAGAAGTCCGATGCAGGATAACTTGCAAGTTCATTTCCAGGGAGCCAGGTGCGGCCGCTGGTGAGCCAGGACCTCTCAACATAATCATTTGATATGGATGCTGTAAGCCACATATGGCCCTGGTCAGAAACCTCTGAGTCGGCATAGCAATTGTCAAAGTTTGTATATTCCCTTGCAAGCTTGTGTGTGTTGGGTGTAATGGTTTCGTCATACTCTATAAGAGTGGGATCTGCTTCGGTCCCTTGCAGGTCTCCAAGCACCTGATCGTATGTTTTATTTTCCCTTATTATGAGTATGACATGTTTTATCGGTGAATGTCCTCCGGGACGGGCCGGAACAGGGGATCTTAGGTTCCGGCAAGGGGTCTCATAGTATGTTGAAAGCCGGTTATTGTTAAAGACAACCTGTTCCGTGTATTTATTTATATTTGAAAAGGCATCGGACTGCGAAATAATGGAGAGGACCCCACGGTTCATCCTGCTAACATGTTCTGATTTATTTATAATAGGTCCGCTGCCATATCCCTTTGCGCTTGCGACAAAGATCGATCCATCTCCGAGAAGGACCCTTGTCGGATACCACGCCGTTGGTATTCTTCCTATAACCTTTTTATTATAGGTAGAGATCACATCTATGGAGTTTGTCCCGGCGGATGAAACAAAGAGGTATTTCCCGTCTTCCGTCATGTCCAGCGATGTAGGGGTTGCACCATAGGGAGCATCGGAGACGAAGTTGACCGATATCTTTCCTGTAACCTTATATTTTTCCGTGTCTATGATGCTTATATCATCTGTATCGCTGTTTGCAACATAAAGGGTTTTTCCGTCCGGTGACAATACCATTCCCTCCGGGTTCTTTCCCACGGAAATCCTTTTCCTTTCATCCTTTGATGAAAGGTCAATAACCGACACGCTTTTTTCGCCCCAGTTTGAAACATAGGCAGTGCCTTCGTCCTTGCTTAATGTTACCCAGTAAGGATAAGCGTTTGGAAACTCCTCTGAATGAGCTCCAACAGATATTTCATCAACAGTAGGGGAGGTTGATTCAAGATTGACAATGGACACCTTGTCCTCTGCAAGCCCTGCAACTACAAGCCTTTTGCCGTTTGAAGAGAGCGCAAGCGAGCCAGGGAAACCGCTGACTGTTATGGATGCGCCCTCTGAGAGAAGCCCATTTTGGTCTATATCAAATGTAAAAACCTTGTTTTGTGCTGCACCGCCCGCATAGAGTTTTGAGCCATCGGGTGAGATGGCAAGCCCAATAAACAGGTTGCCCTTGGTTAGTGTCTGTTTTATTGACAAGGTTTTGAGATCAATAACCTGTAGGTTCGGGCCTCCTGGATTTCTTCCATCATTTGTAAGAATGAGGACATCCTTTGAAGGGATATGGACAATGTTCATCGGGAATAGACCGATTGTAAGAGTATCTCCGGCCGGCGTTATTGCCATCCCGTTTGGAAGGATATGACCATTGGGCACTGGCCCTGCCTTGTCATAGGCATGCTGCACAGGTCCTATAACATCGCAGCTTAAACCCGATATTCCCCTTCCACACCCCATAGATAACCCTATTAGCACGAACAGTATTGCTGATAACATACCGTTTCTTTTCATGTTTCCTCCCCAGGTTTGACTTATAATACCATTCTGTCATACTATAATATATGACAACGCCGGGTTCTAAGCCTTCAGAAAAGCCCCAACTGACCATTGTTCCACCAAGGGAGGAACCTCCCTCTCAGTTCAGGTTTTCCCTGCTTTTTGAAGAAGGCAAGGGACTCCTTAGGCTTAAAAAGGGTCTCTTCTTTGACATTGTCCATTTCCTGGATCTTGAACTTGAAATCCCAAGAATCGCCTTTCCGGTTGATGTCTCAGAGGGCCCCCAGACATTCAGGCATACAGAATGTCTCGTTAATTCTTTAGAATTAAATATATACGAGCATAATCTAAACCAATTAATTAAGTCAAATTTTGACTATTCCGGCCTTGATTTGGAGGATATAAAGGTCCAATTCCTCGATGGCGGATTCCTCGTTTCAGGAATATTCAGAAGAGAGGAGGGCACGGTCAGGTTTACATTCAGGGGGGCCATTGATGTTGAGGATGAGGGGTGGATCAGGGTATATCTTCACGACCTGAGGCTATATGGCAATCTTGGGTATCCTGGCCCATTGCTCTTTCTTAAGATACTTGAGCCTTTGGCCCCCTATTCATTTGCTCCGGATGAATTGAGCAGTTTTTCATTCAATGTTTTCTACCTCCTTCTCGGCATTGTCTTTCCCCTTGGAGGATGGAAGGCTCCATTATCCGATGGGCTCTCTATTGCAAGCTTTTCTTTCTCCCGGGAACGGCTCACCGTCCGGTTGAGGAGGGAGGAAGGGGTTGCCCCGGTATCTCCTCGGATCACAGAGGATGTATCCGTTATTCGCCTCAGAGAATCACTTGAATTTCTAAAGGATTGCGAGGCACTTCTTACAAAGGAGAGGGGTATTACTGCGGCCAAGGCATATGAGTCAAAGCTTGCGGACAATCCCTTCAATCCATTGATCATAGAGAGGCTCCTTCAGATATACGGCAGTATTCCCGAGGAGTACGGCAGGGGGATAGAGCTCGGGGAGTCTTTCCTTCAGAAGGGAAAAGAGTATCCTTCAATACTCAGTGGGATCGGCTCCCTATTGTGCGGCAAAGGCGATTCAGGCCAGGCAGCTTCATACTATGGGAGGCTCCTGCAGATTTCCAGGGAGGAGAATTCCTTCCATGATACGGTCTTCAGCTCCCTTATTATGGCCGATCTCCTTGCATCCAAAGATCCTGCTGCTGCAGCTTCCCTGTGCGAGTCTGTCCTTGAGGTTGATTTCGGCAATCTCGATGCCATCAGGGCCCTGACAAGCCTTTATGAAAAACAGGGGCTCTGGGAGAAGGCTGTTGGAGCCTACAACCAGCTTATTGAAGCTATTGAGGACATTCCTTCACGGCTCTTTTTCCTGTTGAAGGTTGGCGAGATCTACGAGGAGTGGCTCTCGGACCTTGACATGGCAATTGGTTGTTACGAGAGGGCCTTGAAGCTCTCGGCCGAGTCCATTCCTGCCTGGGAAGGGGTCGCCCGTATTCATCTCAAGAAGGGAGCGCCACTTAAGGCCATTGCCGTATATGAAGAGCTATTGAAAAGAGCAAGATATGTGCATGACCTCGAGAGGCTTGCCGCGATCCATATTGACATAGGTCAGGTATGGGAATCATCCAATGATATGGACCAGGCTATTCTGCATTACTCCCAGGCAATGGAATCCTTTCCGGACTACGAGCCAGCAATGGAAAAGCTTGCAGAAATATGGAGCAAGCAGAGGGCCTGGCAGAAGGTTATACCGCTCTATGAGCAGATGTTCAAGAGCGCCCAGAAGAGGGGAGATGTCTGGAAGGCCACAGGGGTCCTTTACACTATAGGAAAGCTCTGGCAGGACAAGATCAAGGACTACGACAAGGCCACGGAGAGGTATCAGGCTCTCCTGGAGATTGAGCCGGGCTATGTGCCTGCCCTCGAGAGTTTAAGCCAGATATATAGGGACAGCCAAAAACATGAGTCCCTTCTTCAGGTTTACTCACAGCTTGCCCAACACATCACTGAGCCCAGGCGGTTGGCCTTCACATTCTATGAGATGGGCAAGATCCTTCAAACAAAGTTGTCACGCAATGACGAGGCTATTGCACATTTCAGGAAGGCTGTAGAGGCAGACCCGACATTTGGCCAACCATGGGAATCCCTGGGCGAGATATACAGGGAGGGCGAAAGCTGGAACGATCTGGCAAGGACTTACATGGATAGGGCTGTGGCCCTCAAGGATCTTGATCGCAGCATTGCATTCATTATGGAGGCAGCCCAGATCTATGAGGAGAAACTTCACGACATCCAGGGAGAAGAGAATTGTTATAAGGAGGCAGTCAAGGCGCTTCCTCTTTATATCCCAGCACTGGATTCTCTGGCAAGGATCTACAGGGATCAGGAACGATGGGAAGAGCTGCTCGAAATTTATGACCGTCAGAGCCGCGCCATCAAGGACAAGAAGAGGCTTGTCCCTGTTTACATAAACATGGGTCTCGTTTGGAAGGATGCCCTGGGCCACCCAGAGATGGCCGTGGCTGCCTTTGAGCACGCACTGGCCCTCGATCCCCTTTGCGTTCCGGCCATTCATGCCATGCAGGATGTTTTCAGGACCACGAACGATTGGATCTCCCTTTATGAAGCCCTGGAAAAAGAGGCCGGAGTCGTTAAAGACAAGGGCAGGCTCATAGCACTCTATCAAGAAATGGCCTCTCTCGCCTTGACAACACTGGCCAGGAGAGACCTCGGCAAGGAGGCATACATAAGGGCTTTGGACATAGAGCCAGGCCGGCAAGACCTCTTGATGGCTCTCGCTCAGATCTATTCCCAGGAGGGCGAGTGGGAGGAACTCATCCAGGTATACTCCACGCTCGCAGAAACCATCCAGGACCCGCGCATCGCCGCAGACTACTACCTTGCAGCGGGTGAGATGTGGGAAAAGAGGCTGGTCGGGCCTGACCTTGCCATTCTTTCCTACAAAAAAGCTTTGAAGAAGAATCCCGCCTCTTTCAAGGTTCTTCAGGCCCTTGGAAGGCTTTATCTCCAGGAGAAAAAATGGGAAGGACTTATAGATGTTTATTCCGATCTTGAAAGGCTGTCAACCAAGCCCGAGAAGAACCTGGAGCTTCTGTGCCTTATGGGAAGGATCTGGTGGGGGAGGCTGAAGCAGGGAAAGAAGGCTGTTGAATGTTACAGGAAGGCCCTGGAAAAAGAACCCGGCCACATCCCCGCCCTCATGGGGTTGAGCGCTATTTACAGAGAAGAGAAGGCATGGGACTCACTTTTCTACACTTATGAGGTCCTCGCCCTCCTGCTTCCAGATCCAGCCACTGGGGCACAGCTCTTGGTTAAGACAGCCAGATCGTGGCAAAAACTTGGAAAAAATGAAAGGGCTGTTTCCTGTTTCCTCATGGCGCTCGATCGTGATCCAGCCCATCCTCAGGCGCTCAACGGACTTATGGAGCAGTTCAAGGAACAGGGCGAATGGGAGAAATGGATTGAATATGCAGAGAGGCTATTGGGAACGATTGAGAAGCCCGAAGATTCCTTGAACATTCAACTTGAGGTCGCAAGGGTTTGGAAGGAGGAGATTAAAGACCTCCAGAGAGCAGATGAGAAATACAGGGGAATCCTTCTTCTTGATCCGGGCAATGCGCAGGCGTGCGCTGCCCTGGAAGAAATCTATACCATCCAGGAGAGGTGGGAGGATCTTGTATATGTCCTGACACTGAATACCCGCAACCTCCAGGGCACAAGGGAAGGCGCAGAGATCTATGCGAAGCTTGGAGACATTTATCTCTCCAAGCTCAACATGACAAGAGAGGCTCGTGAGGCATGTGAGGCAGCTCTTTCCTGCGACCCTGTTTACAGACCTCCGTTTAGGATGCTTGAGGCCATCCATACATCGAGCTCTGACTGGGCAGAGCTTTGCTCCCTATATGAGAAAAGGGCCAAGGCTCTTGGCAGAGGTGATGAGGCTGCAAATCTCTATGTGTCCAGGGGCGAGTTATTGGATAAGAACCTTGACATGAAAGAGGAGGCGCTCAACTCCTATAAGATGGCCCACAGTCTTGCCCCTGGTGACATCCGTATTATGGAGACGATTGTTGACCTGTGCCGAGTCCAGAAATGGACAGGGGAGCTGCTCAAGGCCCTCGTGACCAGGGCTGGCATAGAGGAGAAGAAGAAGTCCGCCCTTACATACTGTGAGGCTGCTGGGATACTCTCCCATAGACCAGGGCAGGAAAGAGCCCAGGAGAAGCTACTTAAGTTGGCCGTTGGGGCCGATCCGGGATGTTCAGAGTCTTATCAGGGCCTCGAAGAGCTCTACGAACGCCAGGGAAGATGGAAGGAGTTGGTTGGACTCCTCAGGGATGAGGCAGTAAAAAAGGAGGGCAGCGAAAAGAGGAAGTTGCTCTTCAGGATTGCGCGGACGATGGAGGAGAAGCTTGGCGAGTTTTCCGTTGCAGAAGAGGCATATTCAGAGGCACTTGTAATTGAGCATAATGATTTTGCCTCTCTGCAGGGGCTGGAAAGGATCGCAGAGCGCAGGGGCGACCACAGCCGTCTTGCAGAGGTCCGCGAGAGGGAGATCGAGATCCTTGGCAAGGATCCAAGGGCCATGCTTATCCTGATGCGTCTCGGAGCTCTGTATGAGGAGAATCTCAATGAGTTGGAGAAAGCCGTGGAAGCTTACGAACATGCTGTTGAACTAAAGCCTGGGCTTCTGCCTGCCCTGACTGCCCTCAATCGTCTATACAGATCGCTCGAGAACTGGCCTGCCTTTGTTGACACATGCGTTAGGATGATCCCTGCGCTTGATTCCAAGGAACAGAAATCATCTTTGTTCTGCGAGATGGCTGTTGCCATGAGGGAAAGGCTCGGGAATTCCAACGATGCAATGAGCGCCTTCCGATCTGCTATTGATTGGAACAGGAACAATTCGTCCGCCTGGGTAGGCCTCATGGATACATATGTAAGCGAGAAAAATTTTGGGGGCGCTGTTGCAGTCTTTGAGGAGATGATGGAAGCCTCACAGTCAAGTGAGATCATACTTTCATCCGGTTTCAGGATTGTTGATGTTATGAAAGATTCCGGAGAGAATGACAGGGCGCTACATGTCCTAAGAAGGCTGATTTCCTGGGATCCGCAGTGCTTCCGGGCCTGGGAGTCGCAGATCAACCTCCTGTTCGCCGAGCAAAGATATGAAGAGGTCAGGAAAACATGTGAGGATATGATCTCAAGGTTCTGTCCTGAGGGGAGGCCGGCAGAGCATCAGGACAAGGTTCTTTTCGCCATTGTGATGCTCGGAAGATCTGAGGAGAAGCTTGGAAGCAGGGTCACCGCTGAGAAAAGATACAGGGAGGCAGTGGGTATTGATGTTAATCATCTGCCAGCCTGGGAATCGCTTGGCTCTCTCATGTATTCCCAGTCTCGCTGGGCAGATGCCCGCATGGCCTATGAGAAGATCATATCTCTTTCCCACAAAATCAAACCTCTTGCTCCTGTCTGCATGAGGCTCGGCGAAATCTTGGAGAAATTGGGAAAGGATGAGGAGGCGCTGTTCCCATATCGTCAGGCGGTTGAACTGGACCCGACTCTGGATGCTGCAGGTGAGTCGCTGATCCGCCTCTACAAGAAATATGATCTCTGGGAGGACCTCGTTTCTCTCTACAAAATACAGCTCAATGCTGCCACCGATGCCGAGAGGATTTTCTCTCTTCACCTGGAGATCGCAGCCCTATCCGAAGAGAAGCTCAAAGCCTGGGATGATGCCATCCTGAACTACCTTCAGGCGCTTGAGGTCAGGCCTGATTTTACCCGCGCCCATGAGAGGCTTTATGAGCTCTACCAATTGAAAGGGGATTGGGAAAGCGCGGCTTCATCCCTGAAGTACATCCTGAAAAAGGAATCAAATCCAAAGAAGATCTCGGAGCTGATGTTCTCCCTGGGAGAGCTTTATGACACAAAGTTTTCGCAGCCAATGGCGGCCCTGGATATATACAGAAAAGCCGGGGATACAAACCCTGCGAACCTCAAGGTTTGGGAGAACATGGCCGTTCTCGCCGAGAGGATTGAAAAATGGGAGGATGCGGCCAGTGCGCTGGAAGAGCTTGCCGCACGTTCTGCGCCTGAGCGGAAGAGAGAGCCTGCTTTCAGGCTCGGGACAATCTACAGAGAAAAGATCGGAAAGGTTGACCTTGCGATTCGCTCTTATGAGCTTGCACTGAAATGCGATCCGAAGCAGAAAGAGACACATCTTGCCCTGGCCAGGACTTACGGTGCAAGCCCGAAGTATCTTCAGAGATCGGCGGATGAGTTTCTCTGGCTGATCGGCCAGGAGCCGTTTGAAATCAAATATTATGAAGGACTGAGATCTGCTTACGAAAATATGGGCCAGAGAGGGGATGGAGATGTTATTGCATCCACTATATTCTTTCTCGATCCCAAAGCCGGCGGTGCCAAGGAGTCCGAACCCAGGCCGATGAAAAAGCCCCTTAAGGAAGAGATGAGGAGAGACATCATCCATCCCTGGGAGAATTCACCTATTCGGTTTGTTGTCGCGCCAGTGGTGCCGTATCTTTACCTTTTTTCGCCACATGGAGAAGACCTGCCGGCAGTGAAGCGCGCCAGAAGCGTAGGCGCATCATATCTTCCATCTGTGAGGTCCCTCTGGGATGAGGTTTCCTCGCTGATTGAACCAGGGTCTGTTGCGTGCTCTCTAACCGATGGTACTCTACCTGATGGGTGCTGGTTCAGCTCATCATCTTCTATTTGCTGGAACGGACCGCTTCTTAAGTCCCTGTCTATGTCCGAGGCTCGCTTTGTATTCGGTCGTGCACTTGAGTTGGTCAGGTCAGGATATCCGGCCTTAAGGGATGTGAAACCTGATCTATGGCCTGTTCTTATTCAATCAATCAGCGCCATCCTCAAGGGCGAAAAGCCTCCGGACAATCAGCTCAGATGGAGGCAAAGGAGATTCCTCAAGAGGGTAAAAAAACAGATCGCAGGTTTTGATGACAAGACACGGCGCGCCCTTGCAGCAAACATTCAGAGGGTAAGGGCTCAGGACTGGCTTCAGGGGATAGTGTACAGAGCAAATAGGGTGGGACTGCTCGCTTCAGGTGGAATAGCTCCGGCTGCATCGGCTCTTCTTAGGTTGAAGGGGCTGGCGCACTTGACGGAAAAAATGGCTTCTCAGGGGGCGTTGGGAGTGTTCGCAGATCCTTCTGTCACTCAGCTCGTTAAGGCAGAGCTGGTTGAAATGCTCCTTTTCAGCGTTTCCCGCCCCTATCTTGCCATACGCCGCTCCCTGTCCTGATCAAACTATTATCCCTCAAATCATCAATTAGAACAGATCAGCGGTGGAGTTCTTTGCCGCAGCTTGAGCAGGTGAGAAGGGGCGATGGACGGGCATACCAGTATGTTCCCAGTTTCACCCTCATGTCCTTGAGACCAGGCGGGACCTTTTTATAAAAGGTTATCTGCTGGATGGTGCCCACAGAAGTTCCACTCATTTTTCCGCCGCAATATTCGCAAATGAGGTTTGGATCGTTTCTGAGCCATTGTTCGGCCTCTTGTTTTGAGGGAAAGCCGGTCTCGATTTTCCTTGGAAGGTCTCCTTCGGGGATATATTGCTCAAGATCAGGTATCTCTGAAACCTTGCCCAAGAAAAGAGGGAAAGGGCGCCGGATTTTTTCATTGATGATCATGAGGAGGTATAGGATAAATGACAGGGCGCTCAGGATCAGGGGAAGATAGTCCGGTCTAATAGATCCGAGATAATATTTGCCGAGGGTCTCTCTCAAAGTGCGCTCTCTCCTGAGCATATCGGCCTGATACTTATAGCCCTGGATCATTTCTGATACATAGAGGAGATCCCGGGCCCTTTTCCCCTCGGCTCCAATATCTCGGGTATCAATGGGGGCCAAAGAGAGCCTTTCGTGTTCTGCATACATTGTATCAAGTCTTTTCTCGTATTCCTTGAGCAGTAGCTGGATCTCTGCAATAGAATGGCTCCTGAATGACCTCCATTTCATCGGGTCAAACCTCAGTAGAAGGCTTCCGAGAATCCCGACAAAGAAAATGACAATGAGAAACTTCTTCATTAGGGAATTCCTATTTATTATTGATCCCAAGTGCCTTCAGGTCAACCTTCTCCCTGGCCCTTATGGGAAGGGGGATCGTCCGTTCAAGTTCCGATCCTCCTCCAAAAATCGTGTTATACGCCTCAAGACTACCAAGCACCTTTTTTACATAGCCCCTGGTTTCAGGAAACGGGATTTCTTCTACAAACTTATCGGCATCTGTGTAATCTATGTCCTTGAGCCATGCAAGGATGCGCTGGGGCCCTGCATTGTAAGAAGCAAGGGACAGGATAAGGTTCCCATCGAATTGAGTAATGAGCTGTTTTAAGTACCAGGAACCGAGTCCGATGTTGATCCCGGGCTCAAAAAGTAGATCAGATGAGAATCCCCTCATCCTCGTCCTCCTTGCTGCCAGGGAACCAGTGTGAGGAATAAGCTGCATGAGCCCAAGGGCATTGGCCCTTGAGACTGCTTTTTCCTTGAATCTGCTCTCCTCCAGGATCATTGCATATAAAAGGTTCTGGGGGAGGGAATATTGCCTTGTATATTCCTCAACGATGGTTGCATGACCGCGCGGGTACGCTGCATACCAGACATCTATATTGTCATTATCCGGGTGCTTTTCGAGGTATTTCTGGAGGTATGTTTTGGGGATGTATTGGGAAATATTATATTCCTCCATATCGCCGTAGAGTTCGCTCAGGTGAAGAAGGGTATCCTTGTCAAGCTGACCGTCATTTAGGATGATTGAGAGCTCCTCTTTGGCGTCGTCTTTAAGGGCGAGCTCCATGAGGTCTCTCACCCTCTGATAGTGATAAACGATATCCGGTGAAAGGTCTTCCGATGGAGAGTGTCTCGGCAAGGTGTTTCTGGTCAGGGTAAGTCCGGCACTTGAGGTCACAGGGGTTCCCATTTCAAAGAGGCGCCATCGAGCCAACAGACCATAATAACCAGGGGAGAGATTCATGAAAGATGTGTATATCAGGCGGGCGTTCTCATTTTTTCCTAACTGTTCCTCAGTTCTTGCCTCCCAGTATAGGGCCTGATAAACGAGATCGGGGGGGCTGAAACGGTTTGTCTTCAGCGACCGAAACAGGCCAAGAGCTGTGAAATGCTGGCCGAGCAGGTAGAGCCTCCATCCGGCATCCCACATGGCCTCTGGCGCCTCAGGGCTCTTGGGGAATCTCTTGACAATATTCATAAGATGAAAGATTCCTTGTTCTTCGTTGCCTTCTCCAATATCAATCAGGGCGATCTTGTAGAGGGCATTGGGAGCGAGTTTCCCCTTGGGGAACATGCGGAGGAGCTCCATGTAAGTCTCTCTGGCCTTGTTTTTATCCACCTGTGAGAGGGCCTTGCCCAGCCAGAACATGGCCTGTTCTTTGATCTCTCCTTTTCCTGCCCCGCTGGCCTCTGTAAAGCTCGCGGCCGCATTGGCGGACAAACCCTTGTAATATTCGTATGTGCCAAGTGCAAGCGAGATGTCTGGGATCAGTGACTCGTTTTTCTCTTCTCTGGAACGCAGCAGAAGCTCCCTTGTATCTTCCTCCCCTTCTTTGTAGTTTGATCCCTGCATGAGCCGCTGGGCCCTCTTCCAGAGATCGTCAAGCGATGGCTGGGAGATGGTTGCTTTTTTTTCTGCAATCAGGGTATCGAACCTCTGCTTGGCCTCCGTAGAGCGGCCAGATAGGGGTTCAGTTAGCCAGAGGTTCAAATATGCCATTGCAGCATCATCCCACTTTTCCTTCATCTCTTTGCACTGTGCGATGGAGAAGAGAATATCCGCGATCTGTTCGTCAGCGGGATATGAGGAAGCGAGTCCCTTGTAATGAGAAAGGGCCTGGTCAAAATTTCCCATGGAGAAATACAAGCCGGCAATCCCTATCTCTGCCTGTTTTTTCCAGCGGGAAAGGGGATGCTGCCTTACGAGAAAATCCAGTGCCTCCAGGGACAGGAGGGCATCCCCCCTTTTTTGAAGGGCCATTGCAAGGTAGTACTGTGAGTAATCGGCGAGTGGCGGGTATGAGGGAATCGCCTTTTGAAAAAGCTCAACAGCTTTGTTCCAGTCTTCCTGCCGGAACGCCGTCAGTGCGAGGAGAAAGGAGGCCTTTCCATGAAGCGCCGGATCGCCTGGCTTTTTCAGGATCTCATTGAGTAAATCCGCTGCGTCCGAATACTTCTCCCGTGAGAAATACCTGACGACATTCTCTAATTCCTCATAAGGTGTCCGGGGAGGCAAAGGTGCGATGTGCTTACACGACCAGATTGCAGCAGACAGAGCAACAATAAAAAGGATTTTTTTTGCCATCGCAGGTAAAGACGATACCACAAGGGATCATTCCTTTCAAGGCAGTATAATGTAGGTTTTTGTAGTTTTTAATATGAGAATCTATACAACAATGGTTTACATTCGAGCTTCTTATTACTTTTTCTGTTTATGCTTCCTTATTGCATCTAATTCTTTATGCTTTCTTTCGCCTGCTTTTCTGAGTTCTTCAGCAGCCTCAAGCAATCTTTGGTGACATTACATCCTTTCAGTCGGCGTTA